>Ga0207105_1058_pt1 | contig 28008 bp, 17 predicted proteins | sample Alteio_BWMinHeat_77_FD_153569 | JGI IMG/M metagenome (GOLD analysis project Ga0207105, IMG submission 153569) | Enriched cells from forest soil in Barre Woods Harvard Forest LTER site, Petersham, Massachusetts, United States -... | ecosystem: Environmental > Terrestrial > Soil > Temperate forest >... | reverse complement strand
ATGATGATCGCCTGCTTTTCCTTGGTCAGGTTTTCGAGGGCGGTGCGGGCACGCATGAGGAAGCGGCCGCGGCCGGTTTTGTAGGCCTGGGCGATGCCGGAGCGGCCATAGAGGAAGCCGCCGGTGGGAAAGTCGGGGCCCTGAACGTGCTTGAGTACTTCGACCAGACCGGCCTTGGGGTTGTTGACCAGCTCGATGGTGGCGTTGATGACCTCGGTCAGGTTGTGGGGCGGGATGTTGGTGGCCATCCCGACTGCGATTCCGTTTGACCCGTTGACGATGAGATTGGGGACGCGGGTGGGCAGAACGGTGGGTTCAAACGTGGATTCGTCGTAGTTGGGGACGAAGTCGACGGTTTCCATGTCGATGTCGGCGAGCAGCTCGCCGGCGATGCGGTCCATGCGGCACTCGGTGTAACGCATGGCGGCGGGCGGGTCGCCGTCGACGGAGCCGAAGTTGCCCTGGCCGTCGATGAGGGGGTAGCGCAGGGAGAAGGGCTGGGCCATGCGGACCAGAGTGTCGTAAATGGCGGAGTCGCCATGGGGATGGTAGACACCCATGGCTTGACCGACGACCTTGGCGCACTTGGTGTACTTCTTGTTGTACTCCAGGCCCATCTCGCTCATGGCGTAGAGGACGCGGCGATGGACGGGCTTGAGGCCGTCGCGGGCGTCGGGGAGCGCGCGCCCGATGATCACCGACATGGAGTAGTCGAGATAGGAGCGGCGCATCTCCTCTTCGATATTGATCGAGATAAGGTTGCCGCCGGGCGGCACACCGCCATCGAGAGGGAGCTGGGGGTTTTTGTCGTCTGCCATAGAGGTTTTCAGGCGCGCAGAAAGGCGGCAAAAGAGGTTCCGGATGAGACGGGCCGGGGTTCCGCGGACTGTAGATCTATTTTACGCGCTGGGAGGGGGTAGGAGCAAGGCGAAGTTGACGGAATAAGTCATTATATTGCTTATATTTATACCGGTGAAACGAAGGGGTCAGCCGACCGTCAACCCAGGTCTCAAAAGCGAGACCCGGGGCACCCCTTTTTTGAGTCGACAGAATCGGCAAGGGGGCTAGATCAGGCCGGGGAGGCTGAGGATGCAGAAGACGGCCTGCAGGAGTACGACGGCTGCTGCGGCGGCGAGGGCCAGGTTGCGGCGGGGCGATTCGAAGGCGTCGGCAAAAACGCCGCCGATGAAGGTGAGCAGGAAGGGAAGGGCCCAGAGCCAGGGGGTGGATCGGGCCCCCGGCGTGACGAGCGGGACCACGGCCAAAAAGCAGAGCAGCGGAGTCGTGTTGCCCAAGTAGCGGGTGCGACGCAGGGCGAGGTAGAGAAAGGCGGCGGATGCGGCGGCCACGGTGATGCCGGCGTTGCCGAGCGAGGTGAAAAAGCGCCAGGCGGGGTCAAGCGAGAACCCGAGGAAGGCGACGGCGGAGCGAAACAGGTAGCTGAACGCGTCGGGCGAGAAGCCATAAAGGGCGAAGAGCAGCACCAGGGATCCGGCTACGGCGATCAGAACCACGGGGAGGACCTGGGCGCGGCGGCCTTCGGCGACCCACAGCATGAAGAACAGGCCGAGGAGCGCCATCACGGGGAGGGCAGCAATGTGCGAGGCGGCGGCGATGCCGAAGATGATGGTGAGCAGAACGATGCGCGGGCGCCACTTGCGGCGCGGACCCTGCATGGCATGGGCGACTCCGAGACAGGTGTAGATGCCGCCGTAGACGCCCAGGGAGGCGAGGATTTCAGGATTGGGGCCGATGCTGGCCTTGAGGATGGCGGGTGTGAAGCAATAGAGCGAGAGGGCCGTATAGCCGCCGAAGTCGCCGTAGAGCCGCCGTGTGACCCACCACAGAGCGGCGCCTAAAACGCATCCGGTGAAGAGGAACGGCAGGCGCAGAAGCAGGGGGACATGGGTGAGCTGGTGGCGGAGTTCCCAGAGGCTCACCTCAGCCGGGGCGGACTGACCGGCGGCCTGCACGACCCTGTCTTCGGGCTTGCGGAACAGATCGAGGGCGCGCTGGACGAGCAGGTTGAGGGTAAGCGGCAGGCCGGCGGCACGATAGGCGAGCACGCCGTCGTGGATGTTGCCGCAGGTGGTGAAGTAGCCGGCCAGGGGCGAGGGCTTCTCCCACATCTCGCGGCCGCAGCGCGCGTACTGGTAGTCGCTGTCGGTGAGGGATTGGTGGGCGATGAGCCAGAAGCCCTGGATGAGGAAGGTTGCGAGCAGCACCGCCGCGATGCGCTGGGGCAAATTGAATCGGAAGCGGCGGAGGCGGGCAAACCGGTGAGTCATCACGATCGAAAGCGCAAGACTCAGTCTAAATGGAGGGGGTGGGGGAGATGAACTCGGGATGATGCGGGGCAGGCGGGAATTCGAGCGGTGGTATGCTTGGCAAAGACTTCGCCATGAGCATGGTTTACACCATCGGGCACTCCTCGCATCCTTTCGAGACATTTGCGAAATTGCTCGCCGAGCACAGCGTTGAAGTCCTCGTGGACGTCCGGTCCGCACCCTATTCGAAATACGCCCCTCAATTCGACCGTGAAGTTCTTCAGCGTGCTCTGAATGCAGCCGGAATCAAATATCTGTTTCTCGGCGGGGAGTTGGGTGGACGGCCTAAGAATCAGGCGTATTACGACGTGGAAGGACATGCCGTGTACAGCCGCATGACCACCGATCCCGCCTTTGTGGCCGGGGTCGAAAGGCTTGAGCGCGGGATGGCCGAATATCGGCTTGCCCTTATGTGCGGCGAGGAAGATCCGGCGCACTGCCATCGCCGGCTGCTGGTGGCTCGAATTCTGATGGAGCGGGGACATGAAGTTCTGCACATTCGCGGAGATGGACATGTCGAATCGGATGGAGATGTGGCCCGTCAGTCGGGCAAGTCGCTGGTGAACGAGCAGCCAGCGCTCTTTGCAGAACTTGACGAGGATCAATGGAGATCTACAGCATCGGTTTTACCCAAAAAAGCGCCAGCGAGTTCTTCGAGACACTGAAAGCGCAGGGGATCGAGCGACTGCTCGATGTGCGGCTGAATAATACATCGCAGCTTGCGGGGTTCGCCAAGCAGGCCGATCTGGTCTATTTCCTCCGAGAGATTTGCGGGGCGATGTACGAGCACGAGCCGTTACTCGCTCCCACACAAGATATGTTGGATACATACAAGAAAAAGAAGGGCGATTGGGACGTCTATACAGACGAGTATTTAGATCTGATTCGATCTCGAAAGGTGGAGTCGGCCCTTTCGAGAGAAAGCTTTGAAAGGAAGACAGTGCTGCTATGCAGTGAGCCGACGGCGGAGCACTGTCATCGGCGGCTGGCGCTGGAGTATCTTCAGAATCACTGGGGAGATATAATCATCCATCATCTCTGAAATCTCTTGGAAGAAGGTCTGCTTTATGGGCCTGGATCGTATAGTTTGTCTCGCCAACTCATATAAACATGACAATCGCTGTGTTGCGGGAATCAGTTTAGTCACAAAGAAGTGGGTACGGCTGGTCAGCGGCGACGTTCCAGGGTGCCTGACGCTGCAACAAACCTGCTATGCAGATGGGAAAGAAGCTGGCGTTTTGGACGTCTTCGAAGCTGAGTTAGGAAATGGATGCGGTTCGAACTGCCATCCGGAAGATGTGTTCGTCATGAAGCGGCAATGGCACCCGGTCCGGCGCTTCGACCAGCCAAGCGATGTAAAGTTTCTTGTCGCAAATGCAAGCCAGCGTCCCACAATTCTTCAGGGCTATGGAGACAGAGTCACGGCGCACAGGGTGGAAGAGACTCCGATGTCCAGGTCTCTCGAACTGATTTGCCCAGAAGATCTTTGGTGGTGGGTTCGTGAAGAAAAAGGCAAGCGCAAGTCCCGTGCCATTTTCAGGACCAGTCCTACCAGTCGTATACGTTACGATTTCTCGGTCACTGACCCCGCTTGGCTCGATATGCTTCACCAATTGCCCACAGGCATTCATCCACATTCGCTTCTGCTGGGTCATCAACTTCGCAAAACACTATTGTGTGTAAGCCTAAGCGAGCCTTTTCATGGCTTCCATTACAAGCTTGTCGCCGGCGTGATCAATCTCGCCGCTTGAGATCGCCAATTGCAGTCCGGTTGCGGCGGGGGGGCGCGGCGGCTACACTTCTCGTCAGCATGGCGATTGCGCGCGACAATTCTCCGGATCGGCTGGTCAGCGCTTCGCGCGCTGAGGAAGAGCAGGGGTTTGAACTGAAGCTGCGGCCGCGGTGGCTGCGCGAGTTCATTGGGCAGTCGAAGGCCAAGGAGCAGTTGGCCATTGCGCTGGAGGCGGCGAAGTCGCGCGGCGAGGCGCTGGATCATGTGCTGCTGTTCGGGCCGCCGGGGCTGGGCAAGACGACCCTCGCAACGATCATTGCCAACGAACTCGATGTGGGCTTTCAGCAGACTTCGGGGCCGGCGCTGCAGATCCAGGGCGACCTCACGGCGATTCTGACCAACCTGCGGGAGCGGCAGGTGCTGTTCCTGGACGAGATTCACCGCATGCAGCCGGTGCTCGAAGAGAAGCTGTACACGGCGCTCGAAGACTACAAGCTGGACATCATTATCGGGCAGGGGCCGGCGGCGCGCACGCACGTGATGGAGATCCGGCCGTTCACGTTTATCGGCGCGACGACAAGGCCGGGGCTGCTGAGTTCGCCGCTGCGGTCGCGGTTTGGGATTCTGCTGCGGTTGGAGTTTTATACCGAGGACGAGCTGCGCTTCATCGTGGAGCGCTCGGCGGAAGTGATGCAGGTGCCGATCGATGCCGATGGGGCGGCGGAGATTGCGCTGCGTTCGCGGGGGACGCCGCGTATTGCCAACCGCCTGCTGCGGCGGGTGCGGGACTATGCGCAGGTGCGCGGGACGGGGACGATCGACCGGCCTACGGCGAATGCGGCGCTCACCATGCTGGAGGTAGACGCGCATGGGTTCGACGAGATCGACCGGCGGCTGCTGCTGACGATTATGCAGAAGTATGACGGCGGCCCGGTGGGACTGGGAACCCTGGCGGCGACGCTGGCCGAGGAAGAAGACGCGCTCGAAGAGGTGTATGAGCCGTTTTTGATCCAGATCGGATTTCTGGACCGGACGCCGCGGGGAAGAGTGGCGACGCGGCTGGCGTATGAGCACTTCGGCTTGAGCCTTCCGGGACGGCAGCCGGGGTTGTTTTAAAAGCGGGGATCAGGGGTCAGAGATCAGAGATCAGTCAAACGCGGAGAAGGTTGATGGCACTTACGGAATCGACAATGGAACTGGATTTGGGCGCCGAGGCGCCGGATTTTGCGCTGACGGATGTGGTGACGGGAAAGACGGTGCGGCGGGATGACTTTCGCGGGCAGAAGGGGCTGCTGGTGATGTTTATCTGCACGCATTGCCCGTATGTGAAGCACGTGGAGAAGGGGCTGGCGGCGCTGGGCATGGACTATGACGGCGAGCCGGTCAGCATCGTGGCCGTCGGCAGCAACGATGCGGAGACTTATCCCGATGATGCGCCAGAGGGTTTGAAGCGGCAGGCGGAGACGATGGGGTTTCGCTTTCCATACCTGTACGACGAGACTCAGAACGTGGCGCGGGCGTATCACGCCGCCTGCACGCCGGATTTGTTCCTCTTTGATGGTGATCTGAAGCTGGCTTATCGCGGGCAGTTCGATGCAAGCAGGCCGGGGAATGGGGTTCCGGTGACGGGGCAGGATCTGCGCGCGGCTATGGATGCGGTGCTGGCGGGGAAACGCGTGCCGAAGGACCAGCGGCCCTCGATTGGGTGCAATATCAAGTGGAAGGGGTAGGGTTCGTGGTGCCCCAGGTCTCAGAATCGAGACCTGGGGCACCCGTTCCTTTCCAGCATCGAAGGTAAAATGCAGGTTCTTCGACTGCGGTCGCCACGGCGACCTTCGCTCAGGATGACAATTTCTTTGTGGTGCGCGACGACTCACTATAGCGTTGGCGAGTTGTCGCCGAGCATGGCTTGGCGCACGATCTTGATGGGAGGGAAGCCCTGCTTCAGGAACTCGTTGTGGAATTGCTCGAGGGAGAAGGCCGCGCCCTGCTTGGCCTTGAGGTCCTCTCGGAGTTTCATGATTTCGAGTTTGCCCAGGGTGTAGTAGAGATACGTCGGGTCGCCGGTGCCGCGCTTGGTTTCGACTACCGCTGTTTCCTTAGATTGGTAGCCTTCCTTCTGGAAAAACTCGACTGCTTCGTCGATGGTCATTTTGCCGGTGTGCATCTGGATGCCGACGATGAAGCGGGCGTTGCGGAGGAGTGCGTCCTGCAACTGGCCGAGGCGGAGGAATTTCGCTTCGCGCGCGTCTTTTGCGCCGGTACCGGGCTGGCCATAGTCGGCGTCGAGCATCATCTGTTCGCAATAGTGGGCCCAGCCTTCGACGTTGGTGTTGGCGCCGAGCAGCTTGCGCACACGGCTGGGGGCCTGGGGCACCCACAGGAACTGGATGTAATGGCCGGGGTAGGCTTCATGCACGGCGGTGGAGATGATGGTGCCCTTGTTGAAGGAGTGCATGTAACCTTCGACTTCCTTGGGCGTCATCGATTTGTCGGGCAGTGTGACATTGAAGTAGGCCTCGGTGGCGTGCTTCTCGTAGGGGCCTGGCGTGTCCATGCTGGCGAAAGTGGTAGCGCGCATGAATGGGGGCGTCTCTTCCAGGATGGGGCGCACATCGGAGGGGATGGTAACGATGTGGTGCGAGTTGATGAATGAGATCAGGCTGTCGAAGGTGGCGCGAAAGCTCGACAGGAGTTGGTCCGGGGCGGGGTGGTCGGCGCCGAGTTCTTCGAGAACGGCATGCGAATCTTTGCCTGGCTCAAGCTCCTTGGCGAGGGCGTTGAAATGCTGCTGATTCTTGTGCAGATCGGCGAAGCCGATTTCAAGCAGCTTGTCGAGCGGGATATCGACCATTTCGTCGTACTGAAGTTTCTTCGCGAAGTTATCGGCGCCGATGCGGAAGTCGCCCGATGACTTGGGCAGCAGCTCGGTCTTGAGCCAATCGAGATAGCTCTTGAGAGAAGCGATGACGGCGGCGTTGGTCTGCGCGAATTCTGCATTGAGAGCGGGGTCCCTGGCGTCGGTAAAGGCGGAGGGCACGTCCTTCTCGAAGAAGCTGATGATGCCGGGCAACTGCTCGATGGCGATTTCAGTGGAGACGTGGGGCGGGTTCTTGAGATTGGCGCGGGCCTGGTCGAGACGCGAGGGCATGAGCTTTTCGCGGGCGATGAGAGAGCGGAGCCGCTCGTTGGGCGAGGCGAATTTGCGCTCCATCAGAGAGAATGCGGCGTTGGAGACGCCGCCGGAGTAGCTGTCGGGATTCTTCTCCCAGGGGCGGAGGGTATCGAGCGCGAGCAGGGTAGAGCGGACGTTGCTGAGCACCATTTCGCGATCGCCGCGCGTGGTTTCGTCAAGGCCGGCGGCGGGAATGGACTCGATGCGACGCTCGAAGTAGACGAGGTCGGCGATGTAACGATCGATTTTTTGGCGTGAGTAATCTTCGAGTTGGGTGTCGTACTGGTGATAGCCGGTGAGGGTGCCGACGGTGGGCTGATTGGGGAAGTAGACCTTGTCGAAGTACTCGTCGGAGACTTTTTGAAAATTTTGGGCGGCCGGATTGACGACTTGTGCAGAGATGGCGGTGGACATAAAGGCTCCGAGGGCGAGGAGGGTGAGTGATCTGGTCATTTTGAGGTGTCTCATTTCGTTCTTTGTGTAGAAGATGCAGGTCCTTCGACTGCGGTCGCCGCGGCGACCTTCGCTCAGGATGACAAGCCTGTTGTTATGCGTTGACGGGGGCGGGGGCCAGGATGTTGATGAGGTCGCGAATTTCCAACAGGACTTCGTCGGGGCGGGCGGCTGCCAAAGGATATTTGAGTACACCTTGGGGCGTGAACTGGGCGCCGCGCTTGGCGTTGCGGGCGACGACGCGCATGAGGTGCTGGGGGTCGATGGAGGCGTTCTCGGTGAAGCGGATCTGCAACTCGCCGCGCTTGCGGTCGATTTGGGAGATGCCGATGCGTTCGCCTTCGAGACGCAACGAGGCGGCTTCAAGCAGGTAGACGGTGGAGTCGGGGAGCGGGCCGTAGCGGTCCTCCATCTCGGCGCGGAGGTCGGCAATGGCCTCGTCGCTGTTGGTTCCGGCGACCTTTTTGTAGAGGCGGAGGCGCTGGTTTTCTTCGGGGACATAGGCCTCGTCGATGCGCAGGGCGATGCCGAGATTGAGCTGGGTGGTGGGGCGCTCTTCGGCGCTCTCGCCTTTCATTTCCTTCACGGCCTGCTCGAGCATGGAGGTGTAGAGCTCGAAGCCGACGGCTTCGATATGGCCGCTTTGCTCTCCGCCGAGCATGTTGCCGGCGCCGCGAAGTTCGAGATCGAGCGCGGCGATTTTGAATCCGGCGCCAAGGTCGCTGAATTCCTTGAGCGCGGCGAGACGCCGGCGGGCGATTTCGGTGAGTTGCTGCTCGGGCGGGATGAGCAGATACGCGTAGGCGCGGCGATTGGAGCGGCCGACGCGGCCGCGGAGCTGATAGAGCTCGCTGAGGCCGTGGCGATCGGCGCGGTTGATAAGCATGGTGTTGGCGAGCGGGATGTCGAGGCCGTTTTCAATGATGGTGGTGGCAACCAGGACGTCGTACTCATGGTTCATGAAGGCGAGCATCACGCGTTCAAGCTCGGTTTCGGCCATCTGGCCGTGGCCCACGATGACGCGGGCGGCGGGCACGAGTTCCTGGATGCGCGAGGCGATTTCGTAGATGGATTCGACGCGGTTGTGGACGAAGTAGACCTGGCCGCCGCGTTCGAGTTCGAGCTCGATGGCGGAACGCACAATCTTCTCGTCGAACTTGGCGACCACGGTCTGGATGGCCATGCGGTCCTTGGGGGGCGTCTCGATGACGGACATGTCGCGCAGGCCGACGAGCGACATGTGGAGCGTGCGCGGAATGGGCGTGGCACTCATGGCGAGCACGTCGATTTCCTTGCGCATTTGCTTGAGGCGTTCCTTGTGGCGGACGCCAAAGCGCTGTTCTTCGTCGACGACAAGCAGACCGAGATCCTGGAACTTGATGTCTTTGGAAAGCAGGCGGTGGGTGCCGATGAGGATGTCGATCTTGCCGGTTTCCACTTTCTCGAGAATGATTTTCTGCTCCTTGGCGGTACGGAAGCGGGAGATCATCTCAACGTTAATGGGGAACTGAGAGAAGCGGCGCTTGAATGTTTCGAAATGCTGGAAACTGAGGATGGTTGTGGGTGTAAGCACGGCGACCTGCTTGCCGTCCTGTACGGCTTTGAAGGCGGCGCGCATGGCGACTTCAGTTTTTCCGTAGCCCACGTCGCCGCAGAGGAGGCGATCCATGGGAGTGGTGGATTCCATGTCGTACTTGATGGCGCGGATGGCGGAGAGCTGGTCGTCGGTCTCGTTGTAGTCGAAGGCGTCTTCGAATTCCTTCTGGAATTCGTTGTCTTTGGAAAAAGCCGTCCCCTGGGCGGTGTGGCGCTGGGCGTAGAGCTTGAGCAGTTCCCCGGCCATGTCCTGCATGGCCTTGCGCACGCGGGCCTTGGTCTTGGTCCACTGCTGGGAGCCGAGCCGGTTGAGGACGGGCGCGGGACCCGCGTCGGTGGAGCGGTATTTCTGGATGAGATCGAGGCGGGTGAGAGGGACGTAGAGCTTGGCAGCTTCAGCGAATTCAAGAATCATGAATTCGATGGAGAGGCCGTCCTGCACGATTTCCTTGAGGCCCTGGTATTGGGCGATGCCGTGTTCGACGTGGACGACATAGTCGCCGATGGTGAGATCGCGGAAGTCGGAGACGAAGGCCGCGGTCTTGGAGCGCTTGGGCTCGGGGCGGGCCGCGATGTCGGCGTCGTCGGAAAGATCATTGGCGCCGAAGAGGATGAGGTTCGAGTCGGGAAAGCTTACGCCGGTGGAGAGCTGCGTGCGCACAATGACGGGGACGCGCATGTCGCCGGCTAGGTAGCTGGCTTCCTCCAGCATGGTTTCGCTACTGCCGTGCATGGCGCGGCTGCCGAAGCGGTAGGGGATCTGGTACTCACGCAGGACAGTGGCCATGCGTTCGACATCGCCCTGGTTGGAGGCGGCGAGGACGATGTGCGTCTCCAATTCCATCAGCTTGCGGAGTTGCTCGGTGAGCGCGGGGATGGAGCCATGGAAGCGCAGGGTGGGTCGGGTGTTGAGGGCGATTTCGCCGAGGGTGGTGTCTTCGTCGAGCACGTCGACGAGGCCGAGCTGGTCGAGATCGAGCCCGAAGTGCGAATCGAGCAGGCCCTGGAGGACTTCGGGGCGGAGGTAGATGTCTTCGGGACGGATGAGACTGCCGATGCCGGAGCGCTCGTGGCGCTGTTCGACTTTGTTCCACCAGCGGTCAATCTGGTTGCGGACCATGCCGGGCTCGTCGACGAAGAGGACGGCCTTGGGGAGGAGCTTGAGGAGGTGGTTTTCGGCGCCTGCGACGGAGGCGAAGAATTCCCAGCCGGGGAAAACGCTGACCCCTCCGGCGGCGGCGGCCTCGATGGCGAGATTTTCTGCGTCGGGGTCGCTGTCGCCGGCGTCGGATTCGATCTGGATGCGCTCGCGGCTGAGGCGGGCGTTAACGGCGGCGAGCAGGCGCTCGGTGACGGGCGTTTCGGTGAGGGGCAGGAGCCAGGCTTCATCACTGCCGGACTGGGAGCGCTGGGTTTCGGGGTCGAAGCGGCGTATGGATTCGATTTCATCGCCGAAGAACTCGATGCGGAGAGGGCGGTCGGATTCCGGCGAGTACACGTCGAGGATGCCGCCGCGGCGGGTGAACTGGCCGGGCATTTCGACCAGGTCCATCTGTGTGTACCCGACGCTGGCGAGGTGGCAGGTGAGGACTTCGATGTCGACTTCTTCGCCGCGCTTAAGGCTGACGGCGAGCGAGGCGTAGTAGTCGCGGTCGAAGAGGCGGAGGGCCGCGGCTTCGACAGGGGCGATGAGGATGGAGACGGCGCCGGTGGCCAGTTTCCAGAGGGCGGCGGCGCGCTGTTCCTGCACGTCGGGATGGGGGGAAAGGTTTTCAAACGGGAGCACGTCGTGGGCCGGGAAACGGACGACGCGGTCGGGGTCGACGGCGCCGGTGAGTTCGCAGCCGGCTTTGAGCGCGGGTTCGAGGGCCTCGGCGGTCTTGTTGTCAGCGACGATCAGGATGACCGGGCGGCCGGCGGCGGCGTGGGCCATGAGGGGAAGGTAGAGCGAGCGGGCGGTCACCGTCAGTCCGGAGACACGACGACGCCCCGAAGCAAGGCTGAGGTGCCTGCGAACGCGATCAAAGGCGGGGGTGTGCTCCAGGTCCGCAAAAATTTCGCGGACGAACGGGAGGATCATCAATTACGAGTTTAGCAGCGTGGTGGGCGCAATCCCAGGTCTCCAAAAGCGCGACCCTTCGACAACTCAGGGCAGGCTCTAGGGGCACCCGACCGACCCGGGATAGTCGACAGAGAATGGTTTGGGTTCGTGGTCTCCCACCCTTGCGACAGAAATAAGTCGCAAGGATGGGGCACAGAGCATTCATTTCTTTTCAGCGTTTGCGGAGGCGGACGGAGTCCCAACTGCCGTCGGAGGCCCAGCCGCCGTCGACGGAGAGGCAGTGGCCGTTGATGAAGGCGCTCTCGTTTTCGTCGGCGAGGAAGGCGATGGCGCGGGCGATGTCGTCGGGGGTAGCGAATCGGGCCATGGGGATGCGGCTGGTGATGTCGGCGTCGGTGTAGGTGCCGCCGGCCTGGTCGGCGGCGTCCATTTCGGTTTTGACCCAGCCGGGGCAGACGGCGTTGACACGTACGCCGCGGCCACCCCACTCGGCGGCGAGGGTGCGGGTGAGGCCGATGAGGCCGTGCTTGGAGGCGTTGTAGGCGGCGCGGTCGGAGACGGCAAGGAGGCCGGCGACGGAGGCAACATTGACGATGGAGCCGCGGCCAGCCTGGAGCATCTCCTTACCGAAGGTGCGGGCGAGCAGAAACGGCGCGACCAGGTTCACCTCGAGCACGCGCCGGTAGTCAGCGAAGGTAGTGTCTTCGGCGGGCGAGATGAGGCTGATGCCGGCGTTGTTGACCAGCACGTCGGCGCGGCCGTAGCGGGCGAAGACCTGGCGGGCGAAGTCGGCGACCGTTTCTTCGCGGGTGATGTCGCCGGAGTTGGCCAGGACCTGGCCTCCGGCTGCTTCGATGGCCTGGGTGGTCGACACCGGATCGCGGAGATCGATGATGGCGATCGCGTAGCCACGCCCGGCGAGGAGCTCCGCGGTGCGGCGTCCCATGCCCCGGGCTGCACCGGTGATAATAGCTACGGGTTCATCGATCATGATTCCCCTGGGGTGTCGGCAGAGACCAGGCAAAAGAGATTGCAGCTTACGAAAAAGAGTGTATCTCAGGGGCTAAGGCGCGTTCTCTTTTGAGGCGCTTGCGGCATCCTTCGACTTCACTCAGGGCAGGCTAGAAGTCGTGCCCTGTTACAAAGCTCGGCTCTGACTGAGATTTTCCGCCGCTGTAAAAGTCGCTTCTCCACAGCCGCGATTGGTCCAAGTCTGGGTCACCCCTTACACTGATGGGTTGTGCGATTTCCTCAACGAGGAGCCTCCATGGCTTATCCCACGAACTATCGCTATACCCGCGAGCACGAGTGGATCGCGGTCGAGGGAAATATTGGCACCATCGGCATTACCGACTACGCGCAGAACTCGCTGGGCGACATCGTTTACGTCGACGCGCCCAAGGTGGGCGACTCGGTGACTGCCAACGCTACCTTCGGATCTGTGGAGAGCGTGAAAGCGGTGAGCGATCTGTACTCGCCGGTCAGCGGGACGGTTACGGCAGCGAATGACGTTCTCAAGACCGAGCCGGACAAGATCAACTCCGCTCCGCATGAAACATGGATTATCAAGGTCGAGCTTTCCGACCCCAGCGAGTTCGACGCCTTGCTTGATGCGGCGACGTACGAGAAGTTTGTTTCAGAGGAAAAGTAAGTCGAAGCAGCTTCCAGCTACTAGCTTCCAGCCTAGCTCGTTCAGGGGCTCGAAGCCGCAACCACTCAATCATTCGGCGGGCATAACTAGTGCCCCGCTCCACCAGCTTTTAGCTTTTAGCTAGAAGCCAGAGGCTAGAAGCTTCCATGCGCTACTTACCCAAATCGCCCGCCGAACGCAAGCAAATGCTCGCCGCAATTGGCGCAGCGTCGATCGACGACCTGTTTTCGGTTATCCCGGCCGAGTACCGGCTTACTCGCGACCTCGACGTGCCGCGGCAGCGGGCGGAGAGCGAGATCATCGACTATTTCCGCGCGGCGGCCCAGAAGAACGCCACCGACTATGCCAGCTTTCTGGGCGCGGGCTGCTATCGGCATTACCGGCCGGTGATTATCGACTCGCTGGTGCAGCGGGGCGAGTTCCTCACCAGCTATACGCCCTACCAGCCGGAGATCACCCAGGGGACGCTGCAGGCCATTTTCGAGTTCCAGACGATGATCGCGGAACTGACGGGCATGGATGTGGCCAACGCCAGCATGTACGACGGGTCGACTGGCGTGGCGGAGGCGGCGCTGATGGCCATGCGCGTGACGGGGCGGCACCAGGCTGTGGTCGCGCGGACGGTGCACCCCGAATACCGGGAAGTGCTGCATACCTATTTGCAGCATCGGGAAATGCCGACATCGGCGATCGGCTACGACGCGAAGACGGGGCGGATCGATCTGGCCGCGCTCGAAGGCGCGGTGACGAACGAGACGGCGGCGGTGCTGGTGCAGAGTCCCAACTTTTTCGGAGTGATCGAGGACATTCCCGCGACCGCGGAGATTGCGCATGCGAAGGGCGCGCTGCTGATCGTGTCGATCGCGGAGGCGGTCTCGCTGGGTGTGGTGCGGCCGCCGGTCGAGGCCGATATCGTCAGCATGGAGGCGCAGTCGTTCGGCGTGGCGCTCAGCTACGGCGGCCCGTTCTGCGGCGTGATTGCGGCCAAGGAGCAGTTCGTGCGGCAGATGCCGGGGCGGCTCGTCGGCCAGACAACCGATCATGATGGCAATCGCGGTTTCGTGCTCACGCTGTCGACGCGCGAACAGCATATCCGGCGCGAGAAAGCCACTTCGAATATCTGTACGAACCAGGCTTTGGTGGCGCTGATGGCCACGATATTTCTTACCGTGTACGGGAAAGAGGGCATCGGCGAACTGGCGGAACACAACCTGGCCAAGGCTGCGTATGCCGCCGATACGCTGAGCAGCCAGGCAGGGACGAAGCTGTTGTTCACGGGCGCGCCGCGGTTCCACGAATTTGTGTTGCGGACCGAGGAGTCGCCGGCGCTGTGGACCAAGCGGCTTTTCGATAACAAGATTGTGGGCGGGATCGAGCTGAGCCGCTGGTATCCGGAATTGGGGAATGCGACGCTGTGGTGCGCCACGGAAATGGTCACGCGGGAGAACATCGATACGGCAGCGCAGGTGTTGGCGGCGGGGCTGGTGGAGGCATAGATAAATCAATGGCAACGAATATACAAAACGGCACGCGCACGCTGGGGAAGGTTCGTCCGCACCAGACGCAGAACGAAGGGCTGGTGTTTGAGAAGTCCGCGCCGGGGAAGCGCGCTTATAAGATGCCGCCGCTCGATGTGCCGGCGGTGGACGCCGCGGCCTTGCTGGGCGACGCGCATCGGAAAACGCCGGGGCTGCTTCCGGAGTTGAGCGAGATTGAAATCATCCGCCACTTCACGCGGCTGTCGACGTGGAACTATGCCATCGACCTGGGGATGTATCCGCTGGGGTCGTGCACGATGAAGTACAACCCGCGCGTGAACGAATTTGTGGCCCGCATCGAGGGCCTGGCCGAGGCGCATCCCTACCGGCCGGAAGCGCTCGCGCAGGGAGTGCTCGAAATCATCGAATTGCTGCAGAGATGCCTTCTCGACATCACGGGCATGGAGGCCATTACCCTGCAGCCGGCGGCGGGCGCGCACGGCGAGTTCACCGGCATCCTACTGGTAAGGGCGTGGCACCAGTCGCAGGGGAATGCGCGGCGCAAGGTGTTGATCCCGGACTCCGCGCACGGGACTAATCCGGCGACGGCGGCGATCTGCGGCTACCAAGTGGAGAATCTCAAGTCGAATGCGCAGGGCGGCATCGATCTCGAAGCCCTGGCGCGGCAGGTGGACGAAGATACCGCGGCGCTGATGTTGACCAACCCGTCGACACTGGGCGTTTTTGAAAACGAGATTCACAAGATTGCTGACATCCTGCACGCCAAGGGGGCACTGCTCTACATGGACGGCGCCAACATGAACGCCCTGGTGGGCAAGGTGCGGCCCGGCGATTTCGGCGTGGACGTGATGCACCTGAACCTGCACAAGACGTTTTCGACGCCGCACGGCGGAGGCGGGCCGGGGTCAGGGCCGGTGGCCTGCAAGAAGTTTCTGGAGCCGTTTCTACCCACGCCGGTGCTGGTGCGAAATGCGGGGTCGAGGGAACAGGGAACAGGGAACAGGGAACAGGCCGGCGGTTTGCATTGGGAGTACAACCGGCCGCAGTCGGTGGGCCGGGTGCGCGCGTTCTATGGAAATACAGGGATGTTCATTCGCGCGCTGGCATATATCCTCGCCAACGGGCCCGACGGGCTGCGTCAGACTACCGAAGACGCGGTGCTGAATGCGAACTACATCCGCAAGAAGCTCGAAGACCTGTACGAGCTCCCCTACAAGACGCCGTCGATGCACGAGGTGGTTTTCAGCGACAAGCGGCAGGCGGCCAAGGGCGTGAAGACGGGCGATATTGCCAAGCGGCTGATCGACTATGGGTTCCACCCTTACACGGTCAGCTTCCCATTGATCGTGCCGGGGGCGCTGATGATCGAGCCGACGGAGAGCGAGTCGGTGGAGGAACTGGACCTTTTCATCGATGCCATGCGATCGATCGCGAAGGAAGTCGAGGAGACGCCGGAGGTGGTCAAGACCGCGCCGCACTCGACGCGCGTTTCGCGGCTGGATGAGGTGGCGGCGGCGCGGAAGCCGGTGCTGCGATGGAAGCCCTGAGAGCAGTTTCTAGCTGCTGCTTCTAGCGAATTACTTTTCAGCTTTTGGCGGACAGCCTCAAGCGCGCCGAGCGAGAAGCGCAGTGCGCGGCGGTTCCCGAGTTGGTGATTTCGCAGTAAGGGAACCTGGTCGGACAACTCTGCGCCACGCCGATATCGAATTGCCTCTCAAAGAGTTGTGGCCGGCGTGCGTTGTTTTCCACTTTCGGCCGGGTTTTCCTGTCCTTTCCCGAGGGTTCTTTTCCGCCTAGACTTTTCTGATATGGCCACCATTCCTGACCTGAGGGGTTTCGACGCCGGTCTGCCCGCCAACATCGACGCGGAGAAGACCATCCTGGGCGCAATTCTCCTCGACAACGCCGCGCATTCCGAAGCGGCGGAGAAGATCGAGGCGGACGATTTTTCGCTCGACTCGCACCGGCGCATCTTCCTGCGCATGACCGAGTTGATGGACTCGCAGCGCGCGGTGGACATCGTGACGCTGGCCAATGAGCTGGCCAGGAACAAGGAAGTGGAGTCGGTGGGCGGGGTGGCCTACCTGGCGTCGCTGACTGAAGGCCTGCCGCGGCGGCCGGTGATCGAAGAGTACATCAAGATCGTCAAGGACAAGAGCCTTCTGCGGCGGCTGATGGGGATATGCTCGGCGGCGATTGCGCGCGCGGCAGACCAGAGCGAGACGGCGCTCGAAGTGATCGGAGCGGCCGAGCAGGACCTGCTGAATGTAAGCCAGAAGGGGTTGAGCGCCGGGTTCCAGAGCCTGGAACAGATTGTCGCCAACTCGTTCGGGTCGATCGACAATCTCTACAAGCAGAGTCGGGAAGTCACGGGGCTGGCCACCGACTTCATCGAACTCGATCGCATGACCAGCGGCTTGCAGAAGGGAGAGCTGATTATTGTGGCGGCGCGCCCGTCGATGGGCAAGACGGCGTTCGCGATCAACATGGCGCAGAACGCGGCGGTGAATCACGGCGCGACGGTGGCGGTGTTCAGTCTCGAAATGAGCAAGGAATCCCTGCTTCGCCGCATGCTGGCTTCGCAGGCGTGGGTGGACCAGCGCAAGCTGCAGACCGGCTTCCTGGGCCGCGAAGACCACGACAAGCTGCAGAAGGCTCTGGGCGACCTGGTGGAATCGCAGTTGTTTATCGACGATACCGCCGGTATTTCGTTGGCGGAGATGCGGGCCAAGGCGCGGCGGCTCAAGCAGACGCGCGGCGGGCTCGACCTGGTGGTTGTGGATTATCTACAGCTGATGTCGGCCACGCTGCCCTCGGCGGGGGGAAAACGGTATGAAAACCGGACGCAGGAAGTGTCGGCGATTTCGCGCGGCCTGAAGGCGCTCGCGAAGGAACTGGATGTGCCGGTGATGGCGCTGTCGCAGCTCTCCCGCGCCAGCGAACGCCGCGGCGAGGACAAGCGTCCGCTGCTGAGCGATCTGCGCGAATCGGGTTCGATCGAGCAGGACGCCGACGTGGTGGCGTTCATTCATCGCGAGGCGTACTACAACCGCGACGAGGAGATGTCGGAGTCGGACAAGGCCAAGTCGGAAATCATCCTCGCCAAGCAGCGCAACGGCCCTACGGGCACGGTGTATTTGAACTTCATTTCGCGGTTCACGCGCTTTGACAATCCTGACCCGGCGCACGAAGGGTAAGTGAGCTGGCTCGATGCGGGATTCAGGTTAAAGGTGCGAGCCCTTCGTAAACACTTCGCGCGACGGAATGCTCCAAGGGGCCTGTATGCGATGCTGATTCAATGTCGACGCCTGCTGCCGGGACGACCGCCGCGTATCCGTTTCTTACCGACAGCACGGTATTCGTGTGGGAAAATCAGACGCTTCGCAGCGACCTGATCCTGGTCTTGCCGATCGCGATCTGCCTGGGAGCCGGGATCGCGGCGGGCCATCCTGCCGCGGGCATGATTGCAGCCGGCGGGGCCAGCAACACTGGATTCGGCCAGAAGCAATCCATCGACGAGTCGCATCTCGTGCCGATGATCTTCGTCACATTCGGGATGGCCTTTTCCGGTTTCATGGGCGTGCTGCTTGGCCATGAGAATCTTCTGCTGGTGTTCGTCTCGGCGCTGTGGGCCTTTGGATACGGCATGCTGACGACGCGCCCCGGGGGGTACAGCTGGGTCGGCCAGCAGTGCGTGATTACGTTCCTGGTGGCGTCGGCGTTTCCGGCCTCGCTGGGGGAGGCGGTAGATCGCGGCTTGTTATTGTTTGCGGGCGGAGCGCTGCAACTGGTCATGTCGTCCGTCTTGTTTCAATTATTCGGCGATCTGCGCGCGCGGCTTTTTCAACTTACGCGTTATCTGCGGGAAGAAGAGTCGGCTCTGCGCTCGGCGCTGATCGAGACCGCGGAATCGGTACGGCAGTTGCGATTTTCGGAGTCCGCGCTGCCGTATTCTCTTCGGTTGGCCGTAACCATCGGGATTGCCACCGAGATCTATCGCCGGCTGCATTACCCGAGCGGATACTGGATTCCGATGACCGCGCTGCTGGTATTGAAGCCGGGGCTGACGGATACCATTAGCCGGGCCATCGCGCGCTTGGTGGGAACCATGTGCGGAGCTATTGCCGTCAGCTTCTGCCTTGCCCATGTGCATCCGACCACCATCGGGCTTGCCGCATTTACGGTCCTGTTTGCGTGGCTCGCCTATGGCGTCCTCAACGTGAACTACGCGCTGTTTTCGACGGCGATCACCGGCTATATCGTCTTCCTTCTCTCGCTGAACCAGATTCCCGGCCCGATGATTGCGTCGCGGCGCATGTTCTGCACCGCGCTGGGGGGAGCGATCGCGCTGTGCGTGCGAGTAGTCGTGATCTCGAATCAGCGGCAACACTGGGTGAGAGCGATCGCGGCCCTTCGTCAGGCCGTCGCCGGGCCGCGGTCGTTCACAGGCTGAATCCTCGAATGAGGCTCCAGGGTGGAGTGAGTGCGGGAGGCAAAAACAGGCGCAACGAGAAAACGTTTCTCCATTGCCAGGATAGATTGATATTGCATATCATAGGCTCCCATGGGTAAACGATTTTTTCTCCTTCCCCTGTTTGCCTCTCTGGCGTCTTCGACGGTTATGCCGGCCCAATCCCCTTCGCTTGTGATCCAGGCGGATCATTCCACCGCCAAGGTCAACCCGATGTTTTACGGGCTGATGACCGAGGAGATAAATTTCTCTTACGATGGCGGACTGTATGCCGAACTGATCCGCGATCGAACGGTCGGGCCGGGCCGACGGCCGCTGTTCTACTGGACACACGTGGCGAAGGGCGCGTCCATGGTGGATGTGACGGTGGACGATCACACCGGACCGAGCACGGCGCTGGCGCGGAGCATCAAGATGACGGTGAGTGAAGCCAGCGAATCCGCGCCGGCCGGGATACAGAACGGGGGATACTGGGGCATCGCGGTCCGGCCGAACACTACCTACAGGGGATCGTTCTACGCCAAGGCCGATGTGGAGGGCCTGCCCATCACGGCCAACCTGGTGAACGACGAGACAGGCGCAACCGCGGCTAGTGCGACGGTGAGCGGCGTAACGACGGATTGGAAACAGTACACATTCACTCTCAAGACAGGCGCGGCGCCGGTGACAGCGAACAATCATTTTCAACTGACGATTGCGCGGCCGGCAACGGTGTGGTTCGGCCTGGTGTCGCTGTTTCCACCGACGTATCACGACCGGACGAACGGGAATCGCATTGACATCATGGAGATGATGGCGGCGATGCGTCCGACATTTCTGCGACTGCCGGGCGGGAACTATCTCGAAGGCGATCACATTCCGGACCGGTACGATTTCAAGAAGACGATCGGCCCATTGGTGGACCGGCCCACGCACCCGAGCCCGTGGCGTTATCGCTCTTCGGATGGGATGGGACTGCTGGAGTTTCTGGAGTGGTGCGAAGACCTGAAGATGGAGCCGCTGCTGGCGGTCTATGCGGGATATTCGCTGCAGCAGGAGCACGTGGATCCGGGGCCGGCGCTGGAGCCGTTCGTCCAGGATGCGCTGGACGAGATCGAGTATGTGATCGGAGACGCGAACACCAAATGGGGCGCGGAGCGTGCAAAGGATGGCCATCCGGCGGCGTTTCCGCTGCACTACGTGGAGATCGGCAATGAGGATTGGTTCGACAAGTCGGGATCGTACGATGGGCGGTTCGCGCAGTTCTTCAAAGCGATCAAGGAGAGGTATCCCGACCTGCGATTGATTTCGACCACGCAGGTGAAGAGCGTAAAGCCAGACGTGCTCGACGAACACTTTTACATGTCAGCGGAGAAGTCGTTCTCCGACGCCGGGCATTATGACAAGTACGATCGCAGCGGGCCGAAGATCTTTGTGGGCGAGTGGGCCACGCGCGAGGGCGAACCCACGCCCAACCTCCAGTCGGCGCTGGGCGATGCAGTGTGGCTGACAGGCCTCGAGCGCAACAGTGACCTGGTGATCATGGAGAGCTACGCGCCGCTGTTTGTGAACGTGAATGCGGGCGGAATGCAGTGGGCATCGGACCTGATCGGCTACGATGCGCTGACCAGCTATGGGTCGCCGAGTTACTGGACGCAGGTGATGTTTGCCGCACACACGGGAACGGAAGTGGTCGCAGCCACACTGACTAATGCGGGCCCGCGGATCGCTGCGTCGGTGACGCGCGATGAACAACTGCGCAAGATCTTCATCAAGCTGGTGAATGGGACGTCGGATATGCAGCGCTTTCAGATCGCGCTGGACGGAGCGCCGGGCGTGAAGCATGAGGCAACGCTGGTGACGATGAGCGGCAAGTCGTCCAATGCGACTAACACCATTACTAGTCCGGATAACATCAAGCCGGTGGAACGCACGATCCAGATAGCCGGGCCTAGGTTTGACTATAGCTTTGTGCCTTACTCGGTGAATGTGGTGGAGTTGAGTTACTAGGTTAGTGGAGTTAGTGTGGTTTCCCAGGTCTCAAAATCGAGACCTGGGGCACCCAGGGGAGCTACTTGTCCGGAGTTCGGGTGGGCGGATCTTCCGGCTTGCCTTTTTCCTGGGCGGCTTTCAGCTTGCTGAAGATTGTGTCGTTGGCGGCTTTGTGGAGACTGCTGGTTTTCTGGAATTCCAAATTCGCCTCGGCCTTATTGCCCATGGACTGGTAGAGGCGCGCCAATCGCCAATGCGGGGCCGGGTCGTCGGGGCTCAGGTGGGCGGCGGTCTTGAATTCGCGAATGGCTTCTTCGCGATGGCCGGCGTCGGCATAGAGAATGCCGAGATCAAGATGGGCGCGGGCGAGGTTGGGATCGATCTTGAGAGCTTTCTGAATTAGCGGCAGGGCCTGGTCGGAGCGATTCAACTGCATGTATGAGTCGGCGAGAAAGGCGAGGGCCTGGGCGTTGGCGGGGACGTTTGCGAGTTCGGCCTCAAACTCCCGCGCAGCCTCTTCGAATTGGTTCTGCGTCCACAGGAGATAGCCGAGTCCGAAGTGGACGTTCGGCTCGCCGGGATCGGCCTTGACCGCGGCGCGAAACTGCTCGATGGCCGCGGCGTGGTTGCGCATTTCATCTTCGGCTTCGCCGGCGAGCATGTCGGCTTCAGCGGACTCCGCATTCAGCGTAAGAATCTCGTGATAGGTATCGAGGACACACTGGAACTGGCGCGTCGACAGGCAACTGTGCGCCAGGAACAGGCGGAACTGCAGGTTCTGGGGATCGTTGGCTGCCGCGGTCTTGAGATAAGGCACGGCGGCCGCATAATCGCCGATGCCGTATTCGGCAATACCGATAAGCGCGGTGAGACGCTGCGACTCGGGAGAGGATGGGGGCTCGGTCTTGAGCAGCGACTGGAATACCTGAATAGCCTCTTTCAACTCGCCGCCCTTAAAGAGAGCCAGGCCGAGGTTCAGACGCAGGCCGGGCATGGAGGGATCGAGGGCCAGAGCCTTGCGATAGAGGGGGACGGCCTGCTTGTAGTGTTCCTGGCGCGCTTCAAGAAAGCCAAGATGGGCGCAGGCTTCGGCGTTGTTGGGGTGCGCCGCGAGGATGGAGCGCCACGCGGTCTCGGCTTCGACGAATTTTCCTTGTTGCTCCAGCGCGAAGGCCGCGTCGCGCTCATTGGGGGGCGAAGCGGATTGGGCCGAGACGGCCGACGGCGTGAGAGCCAGCATCAGTGCGAGAAGGAAATTGCATGGCGCGGCCGGCTTCACGTTGATGCTCCAAGGGCATTCTCGCCTGCCGGCGCGAGGGCGCGCAACACGAGGATGGAAACAGCAAAAAAAAAGGGCGCGGCAGGTAGTATGTCGCGCCCCGGAGACTAAGACAGCCAACTTCAGAATCTGATTTGTCCGCCTAACTGCAGGGTGCGCGGCCCATAATCGCTGGTGATGAATCCGAAGTTCCCATCGTGGTTGTTGGTGTCCAATCCTTGCGGGATGAAGTGGTTGAAGGTGTTGTACGACTCAAAGCGAAGCTCGAGGTGCGGTCCGCCTTCGTGGGATGTAAAGGGAACGCTCTTGAACAGGGAGAGATTCCAGTTGAAGATACCGGGTCCTACCATGGCATCTTTTCCTGCACTGCCGAAGCCCTGGTTGGGGCCGCCGTTCCAGGGAGCGACGGGATCGGCGAACGAACTGGTGCTGAACCAGGCGTTCAATGACTTGGGATACGTCACCTTTGCCACCAGGTTGGGACGGCTGGATCCAGCCGTCAGTCCGAGAACATCGGGCCCGGTGTAATTGACGCGAACGGGCGTACCCGCTTCCGCAACGGTAATGCCCGAGATCGACCAGCCTCCGAGGAAAACACGAGCCGCCATGTTGTGGCTTTTCGCGAACCACGGGAACGCGTAGATGTAGCTGACGTTGAGGATATTGCGGCGGTCGAAACCAGTGTCGGATCCGCGGTCATATGCGGCGTTGAATGGATTGGAGAGACCATTGAGGTCGTTACTCACAATGGAGATGTTGTGAGACCAGGTATAGGCAACCTGGGTTGTGAGGCCATACCGGTTCTCGACACGAATGCCGGTCTGCAGGGAGTTGTAGTTGAAGTTGGTTTCGTTCTCTTCCTGGTTGACCGCAGCATACCCGGGGTAGATGCGATATTCGTTGGCGTTGAGTTTGCCGTTGGCAACGCCTTGCCGCAGATCATAAGGATTGGCGGCGTTGTTCGGATCCGTGAGAGGCAGGGTATTGATCTGGCGGTCGTCGTTCTGGTCCCATCCGAGCGCGCCCACATACTGCAGGACGAAAACGACCGATGGGGCAACAGCCCGCTGAATTCCCATGCTGAATGTTGCCGTGCCCGGAGACGGATAGTTGTACTTGATGTTGGTGAGGCTGGACGGGAAGTGGTTTAGCGTGGTGGCCCCGGTCAGAGCACTGGTGTTGGGGTTGGAGAAATAGACGTTGTTGGCCGAAGGGATGTACGCAAAGGGCGGATTCAGAGCGGCGTTGTAGACATCGTTGCCTTGTACGCGCTCGAAGAACGTCCCGAAGCCTCCGCGCAACACGGTCTTTCCGTTGCCGGTGATGTCAAACGCGAAGCCGATGCGGGGCTGGAACGTCCAGTAGTGATCCTGGACGGCTCCGCGGGGGAAGCCGTTGACTCCGGCTTCGCGGATACCGTTGAGATAGAACTGCTCGGTTCCGGTCCCGGGGAAGGTGGAGAGGGCGGCTGGGTCGAGGGTACCGTCGGTCTTGACCGGATTGCCAAGGGTGGAGTCGTATAACCCGGGCACGAAGTTCGCGAACTTGTCGTAACGCTCGAATGCGTGCGGCAGCCCGTCGTAGCGAAGACCGAGATTGAGCGTCAAGCGGGGAGTGACGTGCCAGTTGTCGTTCCCGTAACCGCTGTAGTTGTTGTTGACCCAGTGCTTGCCATACAGGAACTCCAACTGCGAGTAGGAAGAGGCATCCCCGAGCAGGAAGTTGACATACGAATCGCCGGAGAACTGGCTGGAGCTGAACGAAACGACGCCATTGGTGTTGTACTGGAGCTGCTGGTTCTTGTAGGTGTGCAGCCAGCTCCCGCCGAACTTGAACTGATGGCGCCCCTTGGTCCACGAGAGGTCGTCGCGGTACTGGAATCCTTCGTATCCATTCTTCCAGGGATAGTAGCTTGGGCTCCATGTCACCTGGATCGGCGAACCCTGCAACTGGACTTCGGGCATGCGGCTCATCAGGTTGTTGGCATTGGGGAAGAAGCTGGTGGCGCTCCACCCCGCGGGCTGCACAAAGGTACCGCCCGGGCCGTCGGTGGGAGTGAGGGTGATCTTGTTTCCGGCGTACAGGAACGCGGTTTCGTTGAGCAGGTTGGGGGTGTAGGTTTGGGTGAGTTTGATCACCGCAGAATAAGACGGATTGGTCATGATGGTGCCGACGGTCGGATAGGTGCTGTCGCCCCACAGCGGAGGAAAGTAATCCTGATCCAAGGTGTCGTGGAGATAGTGACCCATGAGCTGATATTTGCTGTTGAAGTTGTGATCGATGCGGACGATATCTTCACGGACGTTGGTGGGCTGAGGGATGGACGAGATGTACTGGGTGCCGTTGTTGAAGTTGGGCTTGGGGAAGGTGCCGGCGTTGAGTTGGAGGACGGCGTTCTGGTCGATGAGGTTGGCGGGGATTATGTTGCCGGGAAACGGCTGCCCCGCCGTCAATCCATCCGCTGCGTAGAGGGCCAGCTTGGCGGGATCGGTGGTTAACGGAACGGTGGGAGCCACTCCCTTTGGCGGTGTATATGCCAGGCTTTGGCCAGCTGTGGGGAAGTTGTCGGCGAGGATGGCGTTCTGGACGGAGGGCGGGCTGCCCTGGATGAGCCGACGCCATTCTTCATTCCAGAAGAAGAAGGTCTTGGTCTTTGATTCATTGTAGACGTGAGGAATAAACAGAGGGCCACCGATGTTGCCGCCGGGCAGGTTCAACTGGAACTTCGAACGCGGCTTTCCGCTCGCATTGAGGAAGTAATCGTTGGCGTTGTAGGCGGTGTTGCGATTGAAGTAGTAGAGCTCGCCGTGGTAGCGCTGGGTACCGGACTTGAGCACCATGGTGATGGTGCCGCCGGAGCCGATGCCGTAGTCGGGACTGTAATTGCTGTCGAGGGTCTGGAACTCGGAGATGGCGTCCTGCGAGGGAAGGTTCATAAAACAGCCGCCGCAGCCGCGGTCGTTCTGCTCGCCGCCATCGATGAGGTAGACGTTGTGGGTGGTTCGTGTGCCGTTGAAGCTGATGCCGTTGGCGGAGGTCAACGCGTTGACGCCGCCGAAGGGGGGAAGGTTGTTGGAAACGCCCAGGCCCAGGGCAGCCAGGGAGGTCACGTTGCGGCCGTTGGTGGCAAGCTGCTCGACTTGCTGGCCGCTGATCAGGGTGCTCACTTCGCTGGTTTCAGTCTGCACTTGCAGGGAGTCTGCTGCCACGGTCACCGTCTGGGCCTGGGTTCCGACGGCGAGAGAGACATTCTCTTCCAGGGACTGGGCCACATTCACGACGATGTTGGTCATGGAGTAGTTTTGGAACCCCTGGGCCGTGACCGCCAGCGTGTAGTTGCCGACCCCGACGTTGGCGAAACGATAGGCTCCGGCACTGTTGGTCACCGCTTCTCTGATGGTGTTTGTGGCCTGGTTCTTGAGGGAGATCTGTGCATTGGGAACGAGAGCTCCGCTGGAATCGACTACCGTTCCGTTGATGGTGGCGTTGTCCTGTGCCCCGGCGCGCGGGGCTAGAAGGAAGAGCATGGCGGCGAGGGCGATCGAGAGCGCCCAGACGTGTCTCGGGGTCCAACTCCAGGTGCGCGTGCGGGCTCGCGGCGACGCTGGGCGAGTGGATTGTTTCATGGAGTGCCTCCTGAGGGAACGGTTTCTCGCTGAGCGAGCGATATCCAACTCGTATCTGGGGCGTACTCACGTACCGATGGGTCGATTCCTGTCGGCCCGGTGCTCAAGTCGACAGCAGCGCTGAAGGCTGTCTTACAGTCGACGGCGGGCAGAGCACCCGGGGTGGTTCAGATTGATCTCAGTTGCATACCAGACGCGGGTCAGGCCAATTGGCGGATTGCGGGGTGGTCTGCTTTTTGCGAATCGGGGTCAGCAGGGCCTCTCCAGCAAGCGTTTACTTGGCGGGGAAATTCTTACTCCGCGAGACCAGGGTTGTCAATGCGAAGAAGAGGGGCTATCTGATGCCCATTCGATGTTCACGTTTACATACTAAAAAATCCCTTTACTTATACGTTTAAGCTGCCGGATGGATCGGACCCATCGCGCAATCCTTCGCTGCGCCTTCCGCCGGTCATCCCAGTGCTCCTTCATCGTGTGCAGCGCTGACGCATTGCGAGGTTTGGCCCGACAATCAAAGAATGATGACGCCTGGGCCTATCGCGATCCATCCTCGGTGCAGGCCCGGACGCCTGTCATCGATGCGTAAAGCAGGGCGCACCGCCGCCGCTCTCTGCATCGCCTTGCTTAGCCTGCCCTCACACCCGCAGTCCGCCCCCGCGCGAAAGTCCGCCCCGCCCCCCGAAGCCAAACCCGACAGCCCTTATCCCCAACTGGTCGACATCACAGCTTCCACCGGCATCACCTTCGAGCATCTCTCCAGCCCGGAACAGAAGTACATTGTCGAATCGATGAGCGGCGGCATAGCCCTCATCGACTTTGACCGCGATGGCTGGCCCGACATCTACTTCACCAACGCCCAAAGCGTGGAGATGGCGCAGGCTGGCCAGAAAGCCCGCAGCGCGCTCTACCGCAACAATCACGACGGCACATTTACCGACGTGACTGACAAGGCCGGGGTGGGTTATCCCTGCTGGGCCCAAGGAGCCGTGGTCGGCGACTACAACAACGACGGCTGGCCCGATCTTCTCGTCACCTGTTTTGGCGGTGTGGTGTTGTATCGCAACAATACCGACGGCACCTTTACCGACGTGACCAAAGCCACCGGCCTCTCCACCGACAACCAGTGGGCCACGGGCGCCGCCTTCGGCGACTACGACGGTGACGGCTGGACCGACCTGTTCGTTTCCCATTACGTCGACTTCCACCTCGACAACATGGCCGCCTTCGGCTCCAAAGACACCTGCAGGTACGAAGGAATCGAAGTCCAGTGCGGCCCGCGCGGCCTCAAAGGCGCGCCCGACTCGCTCTACCACAACAACCGCGACGGAACCTTTACCGATGTCTCAAAGAAATCCGGCGTCTCCGATCCGGAACAGCGCTACGGTCTCACCGCCGTCTGGTCAGACTTCGACAACGACGGCAAGCTCGATCTCTTTGTGACCAACGACGGCCAGCCCAACTATCTCTACAAGGGCGACGGCACCGGCCGCTTCACCGATGCCGGCTTCACCTCCGGCGTGGCCTATAACGAAAACGGCCAGGCGCAGGCCAACATGGGCCTCGCCCTGGGCGACTACCTCCATACCGGCCGCTTTTCGGTCTTCATCTCCCACTTCGACAACGAATATGCCGCCCTCTACCGCAACGAAGGCGCCATGAACTTCGCCGAAGTCTCGGTCGCTTCCGGCGTTGCCAGAGCCTCCCGGGGCTATGTCGGGTGGGGAGACGCCTTCGTCGATTTCGCCAACCAGGGCTGGCCCGACATCTTCATGGTCAACGGCCATGTCTATCCCCAGGTCGACACCATACCCACTGGCCCCCGCTACCGCGAACCCATGGTCCTGCTCGAGAACCAGCGCGACGGCACATTCAAGGACATCAGCACGGACGTCGGCCCGGCCCTCCAGATCCCGCGCGTAAGCCGCGGAATGGCCATCGGCGACCTGTTCAACGACGGCCAAGTGGAAGCCGTGATCGAGAACCTCGTCGGCCGGCCCACAATCCTGCGACCCGAGGGCCAGGCGCGCCATCACTGGATCAGCGTCCAGCTCGAAGGCGTCAGGAGCAACCGCCTCGCCCTCAATGCTCGTGTACGCGCCACCGCCGGCCATCTGGTGCAGCTCGACGAGGTGCGGAGCGGAGGCAGCTATCTCTCCCAGAACGATT
>Ga0207105_1055_pt1 | contig 28021 bp, 27 predicted proteins | sample Alteio_BWMinHeat_77_FD_153569 | JGI IMG/M metagenome (GOLD analysis project Ga0207105, IMG submission 153569) | Enriched cells from forest soil in Barre Woods Harvard Forest LTER site, Petersham, Massachusetts, United States -... | ecosystem: Environmental > Terrestrial > Soil > Temperate forest >... | reverse complement strand
ACGTTCGGATCGATACGTTTCCCAATCGGGTATTTCAAGGCAAAGTCGATCAGTTAGCTCCCGCCAGCGGCTCCCAGTTTGCGCTTCTACCGCCTGACAATGCGACGGGCAACTTCACAAAGGTAGTGCAACGAGTGCCCGTCAGGATAGTGCTGTCCCGAGGACAACCCTATCTGGAACGGCTTCGGCCTGGGTTCTCAGCAGTCGTCGTTGTTCATACCGGGAAAGCTGGGGTCCGATCGGACGGTGGTCAATGACACGCCCTGATCTCAAGACGGCTGAAGCACACCCTGCTCTGACAACCCACCCATTCCTCGGGATTGCCGGAGTGCTGCTAGGTGCACTGATTGCTACATGCACCGGACGTTTGATGAGCGTGGGCCTGGTAGACATCCGGGGCGCGTTACATCTCGGAGTCGACGAAGCGTCCTGGATCAATACTTCGTTCAACGCCTCGAAGATGTTTATCGGGCCGTTTTCCGTCTATTTGGGGGGACTTCTCGGCCCCCGTCGCGTACTTTTGGCCTGCGCTTGGATCTTTACGGCGGTGAGTTTTCTGATTCCATTTTGCCATTCGCTTGCCGCAGTGATCACATTGCTTATCTTGGCCGGCCTCAGCGCCGGCACGTTCTATCCCTTAACTCTGTCCTTCGTATTGCGCAATTTACCCATGCGTTATGTCTTGCTGGGGATAGCGATGTATGCGACGGACATTATCTTCACAACGGATATGGCGCAGGCATGGGAGTCGTTCGTTCTCGAGCACCTCTCCTGGCACTGGATCTTCTGGAATGGGACTGTGTTGACTCCGCTGCCGACGCCATTCGGCTAGAGTCTTGTCGTGCTCAGAGGAAACCGAGGCGATACCCGCCTTTGCTGCACTGATTGCAGCCTGTGCCTGAACAACTCCGGCGTTTGCTGCCTCGATCTGAGCATCCTGAATCTTCTTGGTCGCCTGGTTGTCTTCGAGGGCGGCTTCTGATCCAGCCAAGGCTGCCTGAGCCTGATTTAAGGTCGCTCGGTAGTCGTCGTCGTCAAGTTCGATAAGCGTCTGGCCTGCCTTGACGCTTTGATAGTCACCGACGTTGACCCTCCTCACTGTGCCGGAGATTCGTGTGCTCAAAGGAGTCATATCGGCCTTCAAATAAGCATCGTCCGTCTCCTGGTCAGGGCGACCCCCTTGCCAACTCGCCCAGTGTCCGGCGATACCGAATAGAAGGCTGGCAGCAGCGAGCAAGACGACCAGCGCTATGATCAACGACTTTTTACTCATGCCGTAGGGCCTCCCGGCCTCGTTTAGACTCACCTGTCTTAGAATTGCTCATCCCAGTCCGCTTCAATGCACTCCAAGTACGCTGCAAGTAGCGTTCTGAGCGAGGTCATAGACAGAACTCCAAAGACGGGACAGGTAGAAGTCGTGTTGATGCAACCCAACGACGAACAAACGGCGTTCTGCTCCTTCAGAAAGTGGAGAATTGCACGCACCTCTTTACCGATTACGACCGAGCCATGTGCATGAACGCCGAGTTCCCGCGCCAGGTTCGCTGCATTCTCGTGCATTTCCTTGTGACGGTCTCGTCGCTCCTCCATCATTGCTGCAGAAGCGCCTGGCTCAACAACGGCCGAGAACGAAGAGTATGCGGGAAGATCGCTCAGGATAGCATAAATGGGCCAGATCAATCGCCGCGCGCAAAGCGTGCTGCGATTCAGTTAGTTCATTCAGGGCAACGGCAATTTTGGAGTACATAAGAGCAACTCGGCTCTATCGTATGGAGCACCGCGTAGGATCGCCATTACATGTTTCTGGTAGAACTGGAAATGCCGGACTGACTTTACGACTTGCATACAAGGAATATGTAATTTATCGCGATCGGCCGGATTGCTACGATCGCACTGTTCGCCTGCCGAATTGTGTTCCATTCCGGCTAGGTCAGACGCGACGCCGATGTATACCACGAGACTTGGTGGGGTGATCGGCAATGGCTCGAATTGCAAAGGAGCTCCCCCACTCGACAACATCGATCCAGTCTTGAATAGGACACCGGCATTTTCGCTTGCCAAAGCTTAGCGTGAACGGGAATGACCATTGACTCCCCCCGGGTTGAGCCTGGTCAAAGCCTGCCAATCGGTACTTGAAAAGGAGAAACTATGAAATCACTACGGGCTGCAGGGATTCCAGCGTTACTGGTTTTCTGTGTTGGGATGTCGCTTGGCCAGGATGCTGCTCACGATGCGGACAAAGCCGCAACCAAGACTGGACATGTCGTCAAACACGTCGGAAGGAAAATAGGACATGCAACGAAGTCTGGCGTCAAAGATACAGGCCACGGGGCCAAAGTCGTTGCCAAAGACTCCGCAAATGGCGTCAAGAAGGCGGCGGAGAAGACTGGAGAAGGGGTTAAGGATGCAGGCGGTAAATAGATGGCTTCGAAGTCAAGCTAGATCCTGGCGAGATCAGCGCGATGTCCTGAAGTTCATTAGGAGCTGGATTGCAAGGGACTAGAGAGCTTCTGTTTCGTGAGTTCTCGGGTCCCTTGAGACTCCATTCATTCGTTGAGAAACTATCCTGTGAAACGTCAGCGTTTCGGAGCGCGCAATGCTGCCTCGTGCTGCGTTTCCTCGCGGTAGATTTGGGCCAGCGAACAAAACGCAGTCAGAACGGCCGAGGCACCGAGCAGCAGCACCAGAGAGTGCTTTAGCAGTAGAACGCCGACAAATGCTCCGGAAAACATCAGCACGATTGATCCGATGCGTCGACGCCACCTGGGATTGTTGCCCGGCGTGAGTGAAAAGTCGAAGGCCAGTGCCGCAACCGTAAGGGTAAGTACGGTTGTCGTCAGATCTGGCACTGCAAGTCGTTTGACCGTGCCGTTGCGCATCCCCATTCCCAGCGCAGTCAAAGCGATGACCCCGTAGAGCGCCGTAGCGATGTGCTGTCCTCCCAGAGGCGTGAAGTACCACGAGACCGTTAATGCGCTCAATAGAAGTAATGTCTCGATCCCAAAGGCGGCCGCCAGCCACATATTACGCGGTCGCTTCTCAAGCAAAGAGTCGAGCTTCCCAGCGAGAAATCCGCCTGCAATAGCGAACCCGAGTGCGGTCATAGATCGCGCAATCGACAGACCCGGCACTCCGCCAATTGCAAAGCCCAGGAAAACGATATTGCCAGTCATGTTCGCCGTGAAGACGTGGCCCATCGCAACCCAACTGCCGGCATCGACTAAGCCTGTCACGAACGTCAGGCAATAGAGAGAGCCATACAGGACGCGTTCGCTGTTTGTGAGGGAATCCATCAGGCTCCAGTTTCAGAACTTATAGCCTGCCCAAAGCGCCCAGTAGTTCAAGCTGCGGCCGGGCTGAGTTTCCTTGAGAAAGTGGCCCGCATAGAAGATTCCGAAGTCTCCCTGGAACCACAGGTGACGATTTGCCTGCCATCGGATCTCGGTGCCAGGTCTGTTTCCAACAAATCGGGCGCGGCTGCCGTCCGCAGCTCTGATAAGGAAACCGGGTACGGCATAGATGCCGTCGTCCAGGCTCTGTCTCCATTGGACGATCCAGTCGAAGGACAGCGAGACGTTGTGCGGAGCGGAAATTTCTACGCGAGGATGAATGTCAATGAAGTTGATTGGCCCTGGACCTGTTGTCGCCAGGACGCCGAAGTAGTTGCCTTTGGGGTAAAGCGGATTGAAAGTGCGCAGCGTGTTCGTTGCTGGGTGATCTCCGCTCGAAATGTCCGCCTTTGCGCTGAACCGCGGTTTCAGAGGAATCGTTGGAATCCTATAGCCCGTCTCCGTTGCGACGGTCCAGGCACGGATGTTTTCCTCTCCGAACCTGCCAAACTGCCAAAGTGCCTCATCGTCGAAGTCCCAGCCGGGGTGTTCGCTGACGACAGGCCTCGATACTCTTACTCCTAGTGAATGGCGGATCTCATGCGCCGTTCCTCTCTCAAAGGCGCCGTCTCTCCGATCCTGACCCAGATAGTAAAGGTCCAACAGCATTTTGTCAGGAATGGGGCCGGTGGCATAAGTGCCCCAGAAGCCGACCTTATGATCTGGGGCGTTGTCGAAGAATCCGGGATTGTCTTCGTCAGGCCGCATCGCAAACCCATCTACCTGCCACTCATGGGTCTTGGTACGCACAAGGAACCCGTCGAAGCTGAGCCTCACGTTGGGGCCTTCGCGGACATCCACAAGCCGACCCGAACCGTACTCCAGTTCCTGACGGCCGGCTCTAACATTCACCGACCCCCAGGAAGTTTCACCGCCAACCTGCAGGAATCCTGACTGGAAATCAAGTCGTTTCTCGTCGATCGGACGCGGCCCACCCGCACGAAACGAGTTGATCCCGCTCTTCAGTTCAAAGAAGGTCCTGACATTGGGTCCGTAATGAAGGTCGGCATAGACCATGTATCTCTCATTCAGATACCCGTTCATGATGGGCGACTGTCCCCAGTTGTCGTTCCCAATCTGTTCCCAGATCTCGCGTCCTTCGCCGCCAAACGTTATAAACCAATTCTTGTCCGACTTCCGCAGCGAGATGTACTTGATCGGGTCCCAGAAGTCGCTTCGCAAATTCTCGTCGCGAAGAAAGCTCCAGTCTTCGTCTGATCGAAGTAGCTTGTAGCTACGGTCGGGGGCAGATGCGGACACAGTCTCCTGGGCTCGCAGCGCAATGAGCGCCGGGCCGACCAACAGAATGAAGGCTGTTGCAAAAAGAGACTTGGTCAAAACAATTTCTCACTCCGCTCGAGGTAAAACGGAAATCTGCTCTGCGACCTTTACAGGTGTGTCCCAGCGCTTGCCGGAAAGGCACGTCGCCGCTGCGTGAGCCACGTTCGCGTTCCTGGTGTGAACCCAACTACCTACCTGTTCACCTATCACCATGCCGAGCAGTCCAAGCAAGGCAATGATAGGCGGTGCTGGGCTCTTCACCTTAATGACTCCATAGAGCAGGCCCACAAATGCTCCAACTGCAAATGATATGAGCAGACCTTTCATTGCGCTCTTCCTCCACTCTTGTGAACTGCGGCTCCCGAGAAGGATCAGGTCAGAACGCGAAACAGTCGCATCCCAGGCCCCAAATTGCTTCACCTAACTTGTGCCGACCCGGCCCGTCGTGCGAGTGTCCTTTGCAGTGATGAATAAGAGACCCGGCGGTGGCTGCATCTGCCTGGTGATAGCCCCCATAGTGCGCGGTCGGAGCCCAGTCCGACGCTATCGGCAGAGGCGGAGGAGCAAGTGACTGAAAGTCATGGCTCGCGTGAACGACTTCTCCTCCCACCACTGTCAATTGAGACTCGAGATTCTTGATTTCTTCCGCCGGGATCTTGAAGTAGTCGTTGGTCAGTACAGCGAAGTCGGCCATCTGACCTACGTAAAGTCCGCCCTTCGCGCCATCCTCCGTGGAGAACCAGCTGCTCCCCAGCGTGTAAAGCCGCAACGCCTCTTCTCGCGTAAGCCGGTTCTTCTCCGAGTAGAGTTCCAGACCTCCAACTGTTTTCCCAGTCACTAGCCAGTATAGACAGACAAAGGGATTGAAGCTCGCGACACGAGTCGCGTCCGTTCCGGCTCCCAAAGGGCACCCCAGGTCCAGCATTCGCCGAACGGGAGGTGTCTTGCGTGCAGCGTCGGCGCCGTAGCGGTTCACAAAATACTCGCCCTGGTATGCCATGCGATGTTGCACCGCAATGCCACCGCCCAGCGTAACTACTCGCTCTATATTTCGATCGCTGATTGTTTCCGCGTGATCGAAGAACCAGTGGAATCCCTTGAACGGAATGTCGCGATTTACTCTCTCAAAAACATTGAGGAAACGTTCAATCGATTCGTTATAAGTTGCGTGCAGGCGGAACGGCCAGTGTGCTGCTGCAAGATGGCGAATAACTGCCTCGAGATCGCTTTCCATCACTCCGTTCAGGTTCGGTCGCGGCTCCAGAAAGTCTTCGAAATCAGCGGCAGAAAAGACAAGCATTTCGCCGGCGCCATTGAGACGGAAGGTGCTATCGCCCGCGTGAAGTATGGCGCTGCCAGTCCACCGCTTGAAATCTTCGAGTTCGTGATTTGGACGCTGTGTGAAGAGGTTATAGGCAACCCGCACAGTCATCTGGTTGCGACTATGCAATTCGGTGATCACGCCGTAATCGTCCGGATAATTTTGGAAACCTCCGCCCGCATCAATTGCGCTGGTCACGCCAAGGCGGTTCATCTCGCGCATGAAGTGCCGTGTCGAGACAAGCTGATCCTCAAATGACAACAGCGGCCCTTTTGCGAGCGTGGAGTAGAGAATTCCTGCGTTTGGCCGTGCGATCAGCATGCCAGTCGGATTGCCTTGATTGTCGCGTTGAATCTCTCCACCTGGCGGATTGGGGGTGTTCTTCGTAAATCCCACAGCGCGGAGAGCAGCCGCATTCAGGAACGCACGATCATAGAGGTGCAGGACAAAGACAGGCGTCTCCGGCGCCACCGCATTGATTTCGTCAAGCGTTGGCATGCGACGCTCGGCAAATTGAAACTCGTTCCACCCGCCTACCACGCGCACCCATTGTGGGGCAGGAGTGCGCGCCGCCTGCTCCTTGAGCATCCGAAGCGCATCGGCCAAAGAGGGTACTCCATCCCATCGAAGTTCAAGGTTGTAGTGGAGCCCGCCCCGGATGATGTGCAGATGCGAGTCGTTCAAGCCGGGAATGACTGTTTGGCCGCGCAAGTCAATGGTCTCGCTGTCTGGTTTCTTCAAACGAAGAACATCGGAGTTTCGTCCCACCGAAGATATCTTCCCGTTCTCTACGGCGATCGCCTCGGCGAAATATGGCTTTGAATTGGTTGCGATCTTACCGTTATGAAAGACTCTGAGGTTTCCCATTAATGCCTCCGCTTGCCGGCCGACTCACCGGCTCTGTCCTTGGGTTCGCCTAGCCAATTGTGGGGTCCCGCTATCACACCGCAAATCCACCGTCAATCAGCAGAGAAGCGCCGGTAATATATCCCGCCTCGGGACCGGCTAGGTATGCTGTCATCGCGGCAACCTCATCCGCGTGGCCATAACGTTTTACAGCCATAAATCCAAGCATGATGTCCGCAAACGGGCCGCTGGCCGGATTCGCCTCTGTATCTACTGGTCCCGGCAGGATGTTATTCACTGTGATCTTTCGACCACCCAGATCGCGCGCGAGCCCCTTCGTGAAGTTGGCAACCGCTCCCTTCGTCAGAGCGTAAACTGATGCCCCCGGGACCGGCACTCTTTCGCTATTCACCGCCCCAATCGTGATGATTCTTCCCCCATCCGGCATATGCCGCACTGACTCCTGGGTTGCTGTGAAGACACTGCGCACATTCACCGAAAGCACCTTCTCGAAGTCGTTGACCGGAAAGTCTGTAATCGGCGCAAAGGCGAGCAACCCCGCGTTGTTCACCAGGATGTCAATCTTGCCAAACTGTTGTGCTACCTGCTGCACAGCCGCGCGCACTGCGGGCTGATCCGCAGCATCCGCCTTGATCGCGACAGCCCTGCCGCCTCCTTTAAGAATGTCGTCGACGACCTGCTGTGCACGTTGCTGCGAAGAACTGTAGGTGATGGCGACGTCCGCTCCTTCTTTCGCCAGCCGCCTTGCAATAGCGGCGCCAATGCCGCGGGACCCACCCGTAACCAGTGCCGACTTCCCACTGAGTGCTGCCATCTTCGTCTCCTCCTGGCCGTTTCCGGTTATCTCTGGTGCAATCGTTTCGCAATATCTAATTTGGCTCCGTGGCGAAACGAATGAGACGTTGGTCTTGTGAGAGGTCAGGGCCGGCCGATCCACCGGCCCTTGCTTGAGTTCGCTAGTTGTGAACCAGCTCTGACGGAACTTCCCATCCTGGGTAAACTGTGGCTGGAGCACCGTGGACCATGGTGTAGGCGTATTCGACGCCCATCCCGTAGGCACCGCCATGGTGCTTCACGACATCCATCACGGCGTCATACGTATCCCTCTTTGCCCAGTCGCGCTGCCACTCGAGCATCACCTGAATCCAGGTGACCGGCTTTGCTCCGGCCTGCTCGGCCCGTCGCATCGCCGCGTTATGAGCCCTTTCATCCAGGTCTCCGCAGAGATCCTCAACGACATACACCTCATAGCCGTCGTGGATCGCCTGGATTGAGGGGAATGCGACGCACACTTCCGTCCACAGACCAGCGAGCACGATCTTCTTGCGGCCCGTCTTCTTCACCGCAGCCACGAACTTCTCGTCATCCCACGAGTTCATGCTGCTGCGCTCAATCGGGGTTTGGTTAGGATAGACAGCCTTTAGTTGAGGCCAAAGGTTTCCGCTGAACGACTTCGTTTCGACTGTGGTCAGGATCAGGGGAACATCGAAGATCCTGGCGGCCTTGGAGAAGCCGACAACGTTGTTGATGAGCGTCTGCCGGTCGATGTTGGTGACACCAAACAGCATTTGCGGCTGATGGTCAATGAGGGTGATGACGCAGTTATCCGGCGTCAACAGCCCCTTTTCGCTTCTTGGTTCCAGCTTCATGTTTCCTCCGGTTCTTTGCGTGTTCGTGCAAGTGGTTCGCTGGCTCTTGCCTCAGCCGGGTCCAAATCCCGCGGGCCTTCTCGCAGCAGTTGCACCTCGGCTGACACTCCAAATCGAGTCAAGAATGTCTCACTCAATGGGGGTTGATCCGCTGAAGTAGGTCATACATTTACATCAAAGGAAATCGTTCGACACTTTGCGTTCTGGATCGACGACCTAGGTCAACGAAGGCGATAGTAACAAGAGGGCAAAGGCGGCGAAATTACATGTTTCTGGTAGTTACATCGAGACACGAGTTTGGAAGAATGCTCTAGGTAGAGGATCGAACATTTAGTTCAATGTCGCATGGTCGCTGTTATTCACGTACCGTCGACAACGCGGCCTTGCTCAAATTTGGGCTGTTCGTATTTACCCTTTTGAAGTGGTGGAGTAGAGTAGCCATGGCCGTCTAGCCCATGCCCTGCCCGAAAGGTTGATTAACGCTTGGCGCGCTCCTATTCTTTCAAGCAAGAGAATTGCCAAATATCCACGCGGAGAATGATTGTGATAAGTGGGGTTGAGATACTTCTAAGTCCGGAAGCGTGTGTGATGTTGCTTGTCGTTTGTCAGGTCGGACCTACGCTCGGCGTAGAGTCGAGTACGCGGCGAACGTTTCTGAGCAATGTAGCGGTAGCGGATATGGGATGGCGCTCACTTACGCGCGCGACATGATTCATCCCGGTGCATAATTGAGAGCCTTGGATTGTCTCGCCGGATGATCCGAATGACGAATTCGTGTTGGGGGAATGCATGCTGGAACCAATTGTCGGACTTCACCACGTAACAGCGATTGCCTCGGACCCGCAGCGCAACCTCGATTTCTACTGTGAGGTGCTCGGTCTTCGCTTTGTCAAACGAACCGTAAACTTCGATGATCCCGGTTCCTACCACTTCTATTTTGGGGACGACGTTGGTTCGCCGGGGTCGATCCTGACGTTCTTCGCGTGGCCGCACGCCTCACGAGGACGCGTCGGCGCCGGAGAAACATCAGCCGTCGCATTCTGCGTGCCGACTTCCTCGCTGCCTTTCTGGGAGCAGCGCGTCCTTGCTGCGGGGTCCGCTGTGGAACATGCCGGCGAGCGCTTTGGCGATCCCGTCCTGAGCCTTGGCGATCCCGACGGCATGCGCATCGAACTCGTCGGTTCGGACAACCCGTCACCCTTAGTCGCACCTCGTACAAGCAATGTCCCCGCCGAGCACACGATCCGGGGATTCGATGGAGTCACTCTCTGTGAAGCGGGTTTCGAAATGACCGCACAGGTAATCGAGAGAATGGGTTTCGCGCGCGCTGGTCAGGAAAACAATCGCATTCGGTTTGTATCACCCGCGCGTGCTCCGGGGAACCGCATCGACATCCGCGTTCAGCCGCAACTCGTCTATGGACACACGGGTGCTGGAACGGTGCATCATATTGCATTTCGCGCGCCGAGTGACGGCGCACAGATTGAGTGGCGCGAGGTGCTTTCTAAAGTGCCGCTGAACGTCACACCCGTGCTCGATCGAACTTACTTCCAATCCATCTATTTTCGTGAGCCCGGCGGCGTTCTTTTCGAAATTGCCACCGACCGACCGGGATTCGCGTTTGATGAGCCCGTCGAACATCTTGGCGAAGCACTCAAACTGCCGCCGTGGCTTGAAAAGCGCCGCGCAGACATTGAACAGGTCCTTTTGCCGATTGAATTGCCACACGTGCGAAAAGAGCAAGCAGATGCATGACCCGCATGCCAACATGACGGTTGTTCAAGCCGGTCACGATCCCAAAGGAGCGCGATGCGCGGTGATTCTTCTGCATGGCCGCGGCAGTTCGGCAGAAGATATTCTCGAACTTGCGGAGACCTTCTACGAAGAACGCATCGCATTTCTGGCCCCGCAGGCTGCGAACCACTCCTGGTATCCGTATTCCTTTCTCGCGCCTACCGAGCAAAACGAACCTTGGCTGACTTCAGCTATCGCGAGAGTTGAGAGCCTTATTCAAAATTGCGTGGTCGCCGGCATTCAGCGCAGTAACGTCGTAGTTTGCGGATTCTCTCAGGGTGCATGTCTCGCCACCGAGTCCATCGCCCGTTGCCCGGCGCATTATGGGGCGCTCATTGCATTTACCGGAGGCCTTGTGGGTCCATCCGATAGTGAGCTTCAGCATGAGGGGTCGCTTGCGGGCACGAGAGCGCTATTGAGCTCAGGGGATCCCGATCCTCACGTTCCCTGGTCCCGCGTCGAAGCTTCGGCCCGAGAACTGGAGCGAATGGGGGCTCGAGTCGAACTCATGCGCCACACCGGAAGACCGCACACAATCGTCGATAAAGAGCTCGAGGTCGCCCGTACCATGATCTTCTCTCTGTTTTGAATTCGGTCAGTGTCGTCGTTCAAGGGACTGAAGTGCTCACGCCCTTTTTGAGGAAGTGTCATAAAAGCAGTAAGCACTAATCTCTGATACCGGAGGCCGCGGACCACAGAATCGGGAGGAGGACCCCTACGCGAACACTTTATTCTGCGTTTCGCGTTGGCGCGATGGCGATTCTGATTTTCGGTGTATCAGCCTGTTTTACGGAAACGGGCGCTGTGAAAGCGACGCCCCTTGTCGCCGTCGCTCCACAGTGCGATACAACACACGCATATGTCGCGCCAGAAAATGTTGAGGCCTTCGTGAAGGCGTTTCTTGGTACGTTTGGAGGCACCAGCACAAAGCAAGCCGGGGTCACCGTCACGACGCCTCCAAGCTGTACATGCTCCCAGTTGTTTGGATTCAAGACTCCCACGTCGCATTTTGTTTTACGGGCCCGACATGAACATGTAATAGCGCTTTAGATGGTAGGCCGGTACCCTAGTTCGAACTGAGCAGATCACGGTCGCGCGGCGCGTCCGATCTAGCCTCGGAGTCCTCTTTGGCGGGAGGGAGTAGCCCGCGATGGGGGAGGTGCGCTTCCACGGTTGTCATGATTGTTCAGGCGCGGCTGTTGGCGCGGCTCTACTTGAAGCACTCGCTCTGGTATTGGGTTTGGTTGCGCTCATCAGTCTGACATCAGAGCTCTGGCAGCGCTTTCGCGGACACACCGCGCGGAGTTTGCTGCTGCTTTGCATGCCTGAAGGCTCACGCGGTGTTGCACCGAGGTAGGTGTTGCTCGTGAAAGCTCAGACAAGGACGAGAAAGGATAGTTGGTATCGTTTGCAGAGGCGCTTACGGGATGATCTGTTGCGGCAAGACAGGTACCCAGTTGCGGAGGAGCACAGATGTTGAAGACTTTTTGGTGGGTGGTCGCGAAGATTGGGGGCATCCTGACTCCGACGCTGTTGGGCGGGATATTCTTTTTCGCGATCGTCGGGGTGTTCGGAATATGGATCGCGATAGCAGGGCTGCTCATGGCCATCATTTTTGTTGTGATAAGCGTTAACCTCGTTCCGGCCGAAGGGGACGCACGATGAGCCTGAATCCGGCTACGCTAGCCCGCGTGCAGTTCGCATTTACGGTGAGCTTTCACATTATTTTCCCGACGATGTCTATCGGACTTGCGATGTTCCTTGCTGTCATAGAAGGCCTCTGGCTCAAGACCAAGGATGTGCTGTATCTGCAGATCTATCGCTTCTGGCTGAGCATCTTCGCAATGGGCTTCGGAGTCGGAGTCGTGACCGGCATAGTTCTCTCCTTTGAGTTTGGACTGGGCTTTTCACGGTTTGCGCAGCTTGCCGGGCCGGCGATCGGGCCCTTGATTGCCCTCGAGGTACTCACTTCTTTTTTCCTTGAGGCGGGCTTCCTGGGGATCATGCTCTTTGGCATGCATCGGGTGGGACCAAAGCTCCACTATTGTGCTACGTGCATGGTTGCGCTTGGCACACTGCTCTCAGCTTCGTGGATCCTCTCAGCAAACAGCTGGATGCAGACCCCAGATGGCGTTGCGGTCCGAAATGACCGCCTGGTCGTAGTCAGCTGGTGGCATGTTCTGAATAACCCCTCTTGGTTGGTGCGCTTGCCGCATATGCTGAGCGCGGCTTATCTGACCGCCTCGTTTCTGGTGGCGGGCGTTGGCGCATGGTACTTGCTGCGCGGCAAGCATCTTGCGTTTGCTAAAAAGAGCGTAGCGCTTGGTACAGCGTTTGGGACCGTGCTTATCGCGGGCCAAGTATTCATTGGCGACATTCTCTACGGCACAATGCTGAAGCACCAGCCCTCGAAGATGCAGGCAGCCGAGGGCTTTTGGGAGAAGGAGTCGGCATCGCCGGCGCCGTACTACTGGGTGATTCTGCCAGACCAGAAGGGACAGCGCAATCGTTTCGCTCTCGGCATTCCTCATTTGGGCAGCATCTGGCTCACACACAGTCTTCATGGCCGGGTGGAGGGCCTGAAGAACACGCCGCCGGACCGACAACCCATCATGGGCATGGTCTTTTACGGATTCCGCATAATGTATGGGATCGCCATCCTGATGTTCGCCGCGGCAACTAGCTCTCTGTGGCTTCGATGGAAGCACCGGCTCTACACCACGACGTGGTTTCTCCGCTTCCTGATAGCGATGACGCCGTCAGGCATTATCGCTACGCTTGGAGGATGGTATCTCGCGGAGACCGGGCGCCAGCCCTGGGTAATCTTCGGGCTGTTGAGGACGATCGACGCCGTCTCACCGGTCCCGGCGCAGACGCTGCTAGCGACACTGATCGCATTTGTATGTATCTACGCATTCTTCATGGTCGCGTTTCTTTTCTTTGTGGCGCGCATCATTCGGCGAGGGCCTGATTTGGCTCTCGCCCAGGCTGACGCCTCGGGGTCTCTCAAGAACGCATTCCGTCCCCATGTGCTCGATAGCGCGAACGCCAATGCCGTGGCGGGGAGGTAGCACGATGGACCTGCCTCTCTTTTGTGCCGGATTCGCTGCTCTGTCAGTGGCGCTGTATGTCTTGCTCGACGGCTTCGATCTCGGAGTCGGGGCGCTGCTTCTGCTACAGCCGCACGAGAAATCGAGAGACCATATGGTCGATTCCATCACGCCGACGTGGGATGGCAACGAGACGTGGCTGATCATGACCGGGGTGACTCTTCTGGCGGCATTTCCAGTCGCGTATGGCATTCTCATGCCAGCCCTCTATATTCCGATCATCGTGATGCTGCTGGCACTGGGTCTGCGCGGGGTCACATTCGAGTTTCGTGGCCAAATGAGGCCTTACCGCCGCAGGTGGGACGTAATTTTTGCGATCGGGTCGATTGTCGCCGCGTGCATGCAGGGTCTTATTCTGGGTGCATTGATCGAAGGTATATCGATCGATGGGGTCACGTTCAGCGGGAGCGTCTTCGATTGCTTTCATCCTTTTCCCTTGCTTTGTGCCCTCTGCGTACTTGAAGGATATGTAGTGCTCGGCGGTTGCTGGCTCCAATTCAAGACGTCGGCTCTCTTGCACAGATTTTCGGTACGAACGTTGCGCATTGCATTGCCGCTCTTTCTTCTTACCTTCTTCGTCGTTGGAGGGGTCGCGCTCCTTGTTCAGCCTGGCATTCGAGCTGCATGGCAGATCCACCCTTTGTTGCTCGGAACAGTAGACTGCACACTGCTGATTGCCGCTTTCATTCTGTTCAACAGTATCGGGAAGCGTCCCGACGTTCGTCCCCTGGCCGCAGGCATGGTGATGATAGCGTCCGGCATCGCAGGTATTGCGATCCTTGTGTTTCCGATGGTTGTGCCATTTCGCGTTTCCATTTGGAACGCGTCCAGCTCGCGTCTAAGCCAGATCTTCCTGCTCACCGGAGCAATCGTTGTCACACCCGTAGTTCTCGGATATTCGTTCTTTGCGTACTGGGTATTTCGCGGCAAAACACCGGAGAAGGGATGGGATGGATGAGTACACAGAAAAGGCAGTTCTTGTGGTTCACAGGAATTTACCTGAGCTCATTGATCGTCTTTGCTTTGGTCACGTATTTACTGCGAGCTGCTTTACGCCTCCTTTGATGGGTAATCGGATGAACGGCACTGTCCAAATGCTGTTTTCAAAGGGATTCGCCGACTGTGACGTACGAGTCAGGAGCATCATCAGGAGGAAGTAAGGCTATGAATCGAACCCGTCGTCTTTTCGCTTTGGTCCTGCTCGTTTTCAGCTTCGCGAACCGTTCGGAACTCGGATGGGCACAGAGCCCGCAAGGCACAGGCTCCGTTCCAAGCGTTGCCATCGGACCGCAGTACGACACCGCCCATGTCTACGTCGCGCCATCCGACGTAGACGCATTTGTCGCGAGCTTTCTGGGCACATTCGGAGGCAAAAGCACGAATCAGGTCGTCGCCACGGTGACGCCGACGCCGAGCAGTACCACATCACAACTGTTGCAAACGCCCGTGGGAACGGTGTCGCTATTCGGATTCAAGACGCCGATACCCGCCCCCTTCGGCGCGGAGCGCACGGGGTATCTCATTACGAACATGGATGCAGCGATCAAGGCAGCACGAGCCAGCGGAGCAGAAGTGGTGGTGACGCCGTTTCCTGACCCGATCGGCATGGATGCCGTGATTCGGTTCCCGGGCGGTGTGATGACGCAGATCTACTGGCATACGAAGGCGCCATCGTATGCGCCATTTGCGCATGTGCCGGAGAATCGCGCGTATGTGTCAGAGGATGCTGCCGACACGTTTCTTCGCAGTTTTGTGGCTTTCTCGGGCGGATCGGTTGCGTCCGATGAACCCGACGCGCCGGGCGATGAGATCGGCAAGCCGGGCACGACGTTTCGTCGGATTCGAGTCGAGTCCACTTTTGGCAAGCTTCTGGTCCTAGTAACTGACGGTCACCTGCCGTACCCCTTCGGCCGAGAGACGACGGGCTACGAGGTCGATGATTTGGCAGCCACGATTCAGAAAGCGGCATCCCTTGGAGCCAAGGTCCTGATTCCGCCTCTCAACACCCAGGGGCGCATGTCGGCGATGGTGCAGTTCCCAGGAGGCTATATTGCTGAGATTCACTCGCCCGTTTCGCCAGCGACCCATTGACCGCAGCGCAGATTGACTGAGTGCAAGGTAGCGCTCTCACCATGGCGATTGCGGCCAACCTTCGGTGCAATAACGCAACATCGAACCGTCAAACCAGGAGTACCCGATGAATGGAAGCGAGACGTTATTGAAACCTGCAGACTGTGTGATGCTGCTTGTGGACTTGCAGGCCGGCCTTGGATTTGGCACAGAGTCCATTTCCCGGCAGGTGCTGCTTAACAATGCGGTCGCTCTCGCCAAGACGGCTGCAGCATTCGGGGTGCCGGTGATCGCCACAACGTCGGCATCAAAGGTATACAGCGGGCCGTTGTTCCCGCAAGTCCAGGGAGCGCTTCCTGATGTAAAGGCGGTTGAGCGCCGAAACATGAACGCATGGGAAGACGATATCGCGCGCGGAGCGGTTGAGGCCACGGGCCGTAAGCGATTGCTCGTTGCCGGTCTGCTGACCGAGGCCTGTGTGTCGTTTCCGGTGCTCTCAGCCCTCGGGGAAGGGTACGACGTGTTCGTCGTTGCCGACACATGCGGAGGACTCACACCAGCCAGCCATGAGCTCGCTTTGAGAAGGCTGGAGCAGGCGGGTGCCCAACTCACGAGCTGGATTCAGGTACTTCTCGAGTTTCAACGCGACTGGACGCATCACGAAACCTACGAAGCAGCTCGCGCCATCGTCGTCGAAAATGGCGGCGGTTATGGCATGGGCCTAGCCTATGCTCGCGAAATGATCCATCCTGGATAGACATTCAAATTGGGTTCGGGTGCCACGCGCTTGCCTCGGAGATTGCTGACCGTCTGCAGCGTAGGTTGCAGAGATTCACGAGATAAATAAGTAGTGTTCGCTGCCTAAAAGGCTCACGGATCAGGTCAAGAGTTGACGAACTCTTGTCCTCGTTGTTCTTCGTATGACTGTGGTCCGTCATGCATTACGTTTTCAGGCACGACATGAACATGTAATTGCGCTCCACATGGTGGGTCCTTACTCTGGATCGAACGGAGCGGATCACCCGTTGCACCGCACGTTTTTTCCTAGTAGTGAGTCGACGAAACTCGAACAATCGCAAACTTTGCCTTCAGGGCTGGATGAAAGTCCCCACCGGGTAAGCCCGCCAGCGCCCTCAGTCTCACGGGCAGCCGACTTGGCGAGATTCCAGGGACGACGGTTACAGTCCGGATGAATGAGAGCGCAACCGACGTATCGGCGCAGCCCAAGGCGCCGGCGAATACAGTTCTGCCGGCCCTGAAACGATCCGAGCTTTATCAAACGAGGAGCGTTTCATATGTCCGTTATTCCCATCACCGCCGCCCCAGCCGACACACTTGAGCTGGTGAAGCTTCCATTTGAGGGTCGCTTTATTCGAGCTGTGAAAGACCTTCGTCGGGGCCATCCGGTCATCCTCGTTGACGATTTTGATCGCGAGAACGAGGCTGATCTAGTCGTGGCTGCTGAACGTCTTTCTATTGCAGTTATGGCGATGCTAATCCGCGAGTGCAGCGGAATCGTGTGTCTGTGTTTGACCGAGGAAACATGCAACCGCCTGGAATTGCCACCGATGGTTTCAAACAACGAAAGCCGATTCAAGACGTCTTTCACGGTGAGCATCGAAGCGCGTAAAGGCATCACCACCGGAGTTTCAGCGGCGGATCGAGTCACCACGATCCGAACAGCCGTTGCGAACAATGCAATGGCTTCGGATCTCACGCGCCCCGGACATGTCTTTCCGCTTCGAACTGCTGTTGGCGGCGTTCTAGAAAGGCAAGGGCATACCGAGGGTTCGGTCGAGCTAGCCCGACTAGCAGGCTTGAAACCTGCTACGGTTCTCTGCGAACTTACAAATCCCGATGGAACCATGGCCAAGGGAACCGACATCGAGGCCTTTTCTGCAATGCACAAAATGGTGGTGTTAAGCATTGCAGAGCTTGTGGATCACAAAATCCGACTCTTGGCAGAGGCGAATGCATGAAGGGCGATGACCACTCTCACTCGATAATGTGCGTCGCCAACACCTCTCTCCCAACAAAGTGGGGAAAATTCCGCGCGTTGGGGTTTGAACGGAGCGCGGGATGCAAGCTCGAGACCGCTGTAGTACTTATCATGGGGGATGTATTGTCCGGCACTCCCCTTGTCAGAATTCACTCCGAGTGCTTAACTGGAGACGTTTTCGGATCACAGCGATGCGACTGTGGGGAACAACTGACCTTGGCCATGCAGGCTATCGCCAAAGAAGGCTCAGGCATCGTGATCTATGAACGTCAAGAGGGGCGCGGAATCGGGCTGATGGAGAAACTCAAAGCCTACGGATTCCAGGATCAAGGGTTCGACACTGTCGAAGCGAACGAGCGTCTCGGTTACGAGGCGGATTTGCGTGACTTTGTCCTGCCGGCGAACATTCTCCGATTGTTGGGTATCACCCAGGTACGACTTCTGACCAATAACCCTCAAAAAATAGAAGCGATCGAGGGCGCTGGAATCGAGGTCGTTCAGCGTGGGTTGCGAGGTTGATCCGAGCCCCGATGCAATGTCCTATCTTGCTACCAAGAAAATGAGGATGGGGCACATGCTTTCGTCCGTTTAGTCAAGGGCCATAGGAAATCGCTGTTGGCGCGGCGGTCGCATTCGACGATCGTTAGAAGCCGCAGATTTATCTCCGTCGAGTCGTACACAAAAACCATGCGGCGCGCAATGCCTTTGCTTCGCCGCTAAGTTGTCGATCGATCCCGGCTATTGCCTCTTCGAAGGACTAGAGGATGGAAATATCTGGGGCGATTCAGTTCCCTCAATTTGTTCGCGCATTGATTCGCTGCTTACATTGCTCGAAAGTGAAATCGTGAGCTGTCAGTGAAGGAAGCGGTGTTCCTGTGTGAGTAGGCGACGATCCGTGGTATTTGAGGAACTGCTTCATTGACGGGGGTAAGTCGTGCTTGAAATCGTTTCGTATCGAAGAACGGTGATGGGTGTGCTAATCCTGCAGATGTGGTTCGTCTGGCAGTCTCGAGCGCTTGATCCTCAGGCGAGCAGCTATCTGCGCACCGATTTCACCGTCGAACAGGGCTTGCCCGACGACGAGGTGAATGCCATCACGCAAACCCCAAATGGATTCCTTTGGGTGGGAACAGACGGCGGACTGGCCAGGTTTGATGGAAAGCACTTCGCCCAGATTCGCCTGCGTGCCGGAATTTCCAAAGAGCTTCCCGTGAGTTCTTTAATGACGGCACCGGATGGGGCGCTTTGGGTGGGTACCGGTTCTGGGCTTGCTTATATACCGAGCACAGCTGTGGACTACTTCGACCGCTCGCAAGTGACCATTTATCACCCGGGCGCGGGACCGAGCGACCGGATCTCGTGCCTGCTGATCCGCGACGGCATTCTGTCGGTGGGAACCGCCCGCGGGCTTTATCGGTTTGAACGCGGCCACTTCGTGACCGTTATCCCAGACGAACCGATCAGCATCATGGACCAAACCTCAGATGGCCACCTACTTATCATCACCGGCCGCGGATTCGCGGAATGGGATGGCTCGCGCATTATGCGGCATCCCGGATATCCCAGGCAGCTTGGTGTGCATAACGATGAAATCTTTGAAGTGCACGAGGACCGCAAAGGGGTTCGGTGGTTCTGCACCGGCTCGGGTATTGCACGCCTTGTCCACGGTTCGTTCCAGAAGCTCGCTCCGTATAAACATTCCGCCGACTCGGCCACGTTTCGGATTTACGAAGATCGACAAGGGAATTTGTGGACCAACAATGGGTCAGGGTTATTGCGGGCAAGCAACAAGAGCCTTGAACGTGTGGCGTTGGGAGTGCACGCGAGGTACATGTACTCGGATATGAATGGCAATCTTTGGGTGGCGACCGCCAGCGAGGGACTTCTTCGCTTCACAGACCGAGCCTTCAAGATGTACACCCCGGCCGATGGAATACCTGCAGCTAATATTCCGATGGCCGTGTTATCGGCGCAGGACGGCACTCTTTGGGTGGGCAGCAACTGCGGAGGCCTTTCGCGCTTTGACGGCAACCGGTTCAAGACCTATAGCGAGAAGGATGGGTTGCTGAATTCCTGTGTATGGAGCCTGGCGGAAGACGCTCGCCATGATCTTTGGATAGGCACCTGGGGTGGCGGGCTCTTCCGATTTCGTAACGGCCGCTTCACCCAGTATTCGACTCAGCAAGGCTTGCCCAGTGTTGTCGTACTGAGCTTGGCGGCGGCGCAGGACGGATCGCTCTGGATTGCGACGACTAACGGCTTAAGCCACATGCAGGATGAGCATTTCCATAGCTATACCACTGCTGACGGGCTCTCCAGCGATCGCATTGTTACCGTGGTCCAAGACCGTGTCGGAGGCATCTGGGTGGCGACCGATGCGGGTGTAGATCACCTGTTGGGCGTTCGATTTATGCCGGTGCGGGGAGCGCGCGCGGAGGGAGAGGTTCCCTACGGCCCTCTCAAAGAAGACACAGTCGGCAACCTCTACGCGTTTTCGTTGGTGAACGGCATCAACCGTATCCAAGACAATCGTCTTATCAGCGTGAGTGGAGCATTGCAACCGGCCGGCATGGTCGAGGCCCGCGATCATGACTTTTGGTTTAGCGGAAGAGACGGCATCTATCGGGTTGCTGCCGGTGATCTCAGGCGCGCCGAACTGAATCCTGACTCACCGGTCGATTACACCTCCTACGGTCCCGCCGACGGGTTGGCCACCAGGGAGTGCACCACTGGTCAGCCCAACATCGCGATCACTAAGGACGATAAACTCTGGGTCGGAACCTTGAAAGGGCTGGCGATGCTGGACCTGCGCCGGCGGCTCAATAGGGACCGCAAACCCGTGATCTTCATGGAAGAGGTGGAGGTTGGAAAGACAAAGAAGAACCCAGGCCGCGAACTAGTGCTTGATCCTGGCATGGCCCACGTGGGCTTGCACTTTACCGTCGTCGATCTCGCGTCACCGGAGAACGTCCGCATTCAATACCGGCTCGACGGAGTGGACGTGGCATGGTTTGATGCCGACTCCACCCGCACTGCAACCTACACTGACATTCCCGTCGGTGTTCATGCCTTTCATATCCGTGCGAGTAATGGAGAGGGTGTATGGGACCACGAGGGCATCGTCTACAACCTCATCCAGAAACCGTTCTTCTACCAAACGGTCACATTTCGGCTGGCCGCCTTCGTGGCGGGGGTTTTGCTGGTGGTTGGTTTGTACCAGCTTCGTCTGCGCCAGGCCTCTGCACGGTTGAGTGCACGGTTGGAAGAGCGGTTAGCGGAACGGGAACGTATCGCCCGCGATCTCCACGACACGCTGTTGCAGGGCTTCCAGGGTCTCATCCTGCGCTTCCATGACGCGATGATGGAGATCCCGGAGCGCGGGCACGCGCGGCAACTGATGGAAACAGCGCTCGACCAGGCCGATGAAGTCATGGCGGAAGGGCGGGACCGGGTGGTCAGCTTGCATCCATCCTTCGACAAATCCGGCGATCTGGCTCAATCTCTGGCTCGTGCCGGCGCTGAGATTGCGATCGGCAGCGAAGTCAAGATTTCTGTCACTACGGAAGGTCAGGTGCAAACGTTGGATCCTGTTGCTTCGGACGAAATCTACTGCATCGGGCGAGAGGCGATGGTGAACGCGTTTCGTCATGCGCAGGGACGGAGCATTGAGGTTGAAATAGAGTATGCATCCTGGGAATTGCGCCTGCGGGTTCGCGACGACGGGCGCGGCATAGCCCCGAACATTCTCGAAGCCGGCCGTCCCGGACACATCGGCTTGGCCTCCATGCGCGAGCGCGCGGAGAGAGTCGGTGGCCAGTTGGATATTATCAGCGGCCGGGACGCAGGCACTGAAATTGAATTGAGAGTCCCGGCAGCAAACGTCTATCGTGGAATTCTGGTTGAGTCAACATGGCGGCGGCTGTGGCCCCACTCTTAGCAGGCTATAGAGACTTCGTGAGCACCTTGATCAAACGACGCCCAGTTGCGCGCTTAAGCCGCCCGAAAGGACTAGCCAAAGTCAACTCCAGATGAGGTAGCCAACCTTCGTCGTCATGCCTCAATATCAGGCCATCTGGAGGGTTTCCCGATGGCACTCCTTCGTTCCCAGGCGTGGAAATCAAAGTCTGCGCGCAAATCTCAATGTGTTTTCCCAGCCATGATGAGACGTCTGCGAAGCTATGGTTCCCCTGAGTCTGTCGAGCCGGGTGACCACCTCTTCCGGCAGGGAGAGAGGCTAGTGGATTTTTTTGTTGTGGAGCAGGGCGAACTGGAGCTCTACGAACGAAAAGGGCGAGCCTCGTGCGAGGTGGAATCCACCTTGGCCAATTTGCAATTCACAGGCGAACTCAATTTGCTGAACGGCCGCCCGTCCCTGCTCAACTGTCGCGCCGTCAGAAGTAGCCGCGTTCTGCGCATCTCTCGAGAATCCGTTCGAAAGTTGATGCGTACCGAACTGGACATCGCTGAGTTGGTTCTGACCGAGTGGATCATTCGGCGCTCTCGTCTAGTAAATCATGCGCAAGGAGGGATCATCGTTGTCGGCGATAGCCTTGCGGCTGAGACCATGCGCATCGAGCGGTTCCTAATTGGGAATGGTCACCCGCACCAGTTGATTGACTCCAATCTAAATCTGGAAGCAGAAGTTCTGCTGCGGGCTTTGGACGTCGAGTCAGACCAGTTGCCAGTGGTCTTCTTCTCTGACGGTACGACCTTCCGGAAACCCGCAAATACCGTGCTGGCCAACAAGCTCGGATTCGATCAGGATTTGGGTGAGCACACGGATTATGACCTTGCGGTCGTGGGTGGTGGCCCGGCTGGACTTGCCGCAGCCGTGTATGGTGCCTCGGAGGGGCTTACGACTCTGGTGATTGAGGGAACAGCGCCTGGAGGGCAGGCGGGCACCAGTTCCAAAATTGAGAACTACCTTGGGTTCCCGACCGGTGTATCAGGTCACGACCTGGCACAAAACGCCACCGTACAGGCTCAGAGGTTTGGCGCACGCTTTGCCATCTCGCGGGATGTTACCGGTATTCTGCCGGCCGGTAACGGTTACTCTCTTTCGCTCGAAGGGAGTAAGGCGATCTTTGCCCGCGCCGTCGTCATAGCCACCGGTGCTCGATACAAGCGCCTCGATGTTCCTAACTACAGGAAGTTCGAATACCAGGGCGTCCACTATGCCGCCACCGCCATGGAAGCGGCCAGATGCGTCGCTAAAGAAGTTGTTGTGGTGGGGGGCGGTAACTCCGCCGGCCAGGCTGCACTGTATCTTGCCCTGTCGGCCAGCCATGTTCATCTACTCATCCGCGGAGAAGGTCTTAAGGCTACGATGTCTGCCTATCTCATCCAAAGAATTGCTTCCTCCAATCGCGTCACACTTCATCCGTACAGCGAAGTCGTTTCGCTCGATGGAGACACTCACTTGCGCAGCGTGACCTGGTGCAACCGCCAATCACATAAATCGCGCCGCTGTCAGACCAGCAATATGTTTGTCATGATCGGAGCTCTCCCCAACACCGAATGGCTTCACGGCAGGCTCGAGTTGGATGCGAACGGCTTTGTGATGACGGCGCCAGGTGATCGCGACGGCTGTGCCTTTCAGACCAGTCTTCCCCGCATCTACGCCGTGGGTGACGTGCGGTCCGGTTCAGTGAAACGCGTCGCCAATGCCGTGGGAGAAGGATCTGTCGTGGTGTCCTACATCCATCGTCATATTGCGGCGCAGAAGACGCAGGAAATGGAACGAGCGGCGATCGTCGCCTAAGTCAGCCCTCGATGAAGCCTCGTCTTACGGCGATCATCACCGCATGCGTGCGGTCATTCGCGTTCAGCTTGGAAAGGATGCTGCGCATGTGCCCCTTGACCGTATCTTCAGAAATCTTCAGACGGTCGGCGACTACTTTGTTGGAGCAACCCTCTCTGACCATGCGCAGCACCTCAATTTCACGCCCTGACAGAGCGTCTGAAGTCAGGTGACTGGCTAGTTCTGAAGCGATCTCGGCTGGTATCCGGTTCTTCCCGGAGTGAACGGCGCGTATGGTGTCTACCAGTTCTTTGCGCAGCATGCTCTTGAGCAGATAGCCCTTGGCGCCGGCCTTCAACGCGCGCGTTGCCTGCACATCACCGGCATAGGTAGTGAGCACCACGCAGCGTGCGCCTGGCCACTTTTCAAGGATCGCGCTAATAGTATCGATCCCATTCATACCCGGCATCTGCAGGTCGATCAATGCCACATCGGGCCTGAGCTTCGCAAACGCCTCAATGGCTCCTTGACCATCCGAAGCTTCGCCCACCAACTCCATATCGGGCTGCCGATGCAGAACGCTGGCAATCCCTTCGAGGATCAAGGGATGGTCGTCGACGGTCAGGATTCGAATTCGATTGGCGCTCACCGCTGTTGCGCTCATAGCGTCTGCCTCCCTTCCAACTTACCTCGCGGGCGGGCGACCACCAACCTGCGCCTTCCATAAAGCCTTGCGTCCACAGAATACGCCCCAGCTCCCAACAGACTAATGGCTATCAGCGTGCCGATCATGAGTGCATCGATCTCGAATGCATCTACACGAGGTTCACGGCAAACCCAGAAAGTGCACAGACACGTCAGCATTGCCGATACGGCTGCCAGGGGCGTGTACCAACCAACTATGATCGCGACCGCGGCAATACGAGACAGCGCCAAGAGCACTTGCGTCTCTGCCCCTGGACAAAGCCGCGTTTTTGAAATCAGGGCCGCGGCCACCACCAGTCGAAGAATCAGGAGAGCCAAGCCTGCACTTCGATTGGGAAACGTGCCGAGAAGCCGTTGCATACTCCACTCCAACGACAATGCTACGAACATCGCGGTTAGAGCGGGAACTGCTTTCGGACTCCTGCGTGGTAATCATTTCGTGTAGTATGCGCCCGAAAACCGGTTTGCGCGGCAGAGGGTGACTGGGCCTGTCGGCCACGATTGACAACTCCTGGCAGCGGAGAATCCCTGAACGCTGACCTACGTTTGGGGTGCCCATCTACCAGGAAGATGGAATTTGGAATCACGTTTCGATCTCATTACACTTCTACGCATCGGGTAGCAGCAGACTCCAGACATTACTGTGATGTGCTCGCAGACGGCTGAATCCCGGCTTGGAATTGAACCTCTGTATGCGCGTCTGTTAAGCGGGTTTCAATGTGTATTTCGGATGTCAAAGTCCGATGTACCGGGCAATTGTTCGCGATTTCCAAGAGTATCTGACGCTGCTCATCCGTCAGGTTGCCGACCAACAAAATCTCTCTTTCGATTCGATCAACTAGTCCTTCTTTGGTTTCACAGCCGAGGCAATCCTCGGCATGGATCTTTGCATGCATCAATCGGACCCGAATGTCTTCCAGCGGCCATCGTTTCCGGTTGGAATACATGCGAAGAGTTATGCTGGTGCATGCACCGAGTGCTGCGAGGAGAAGTTCGTACGGATTTGGACCGGCATCGCCGCCACCCGCCTCTACCGGCTCATCCGCCTGGATTCGGTGCTGTCCGATCGAGATGTTCTGCAAATATCCAGCACTTCTCGACATGACCGCCACATCTCTATGCATTTTGAGATCCCTTCTGGACACTAAAACGTTGCAGACAAAACATCGACACGCGTGATTTCAAGCCGACATTCGTACGACCTCTGAAACCGGTATCCCTGCTGCAAAGGGCACCTTCGCTATTCCATTCGAGGAGTGATCGAGCAGCTGGACATGAACATGTTCGAGCAGAACTACGGTCCGAAGGCGTCTTTCCGAAGGCCTGAGCGTTAGCCGCTGCACCTTTTCGGTAAAGGGACAGCCCGTTCTGGTCAAAGAGGGAGCGCCAACGCAGACCGAAGAACTTGCCCGGCTTAAGCGCTTTGACCTCATCGATGCTCGATTCATTGCATCTTGCTAAGGTCGTTGAAGGTGATCTTGCCTGGCCTCAGAAACAGCATCAGGAGGAAATATGCAATCACCACCCACACGATCAGGACGAATCCATCTGACGTCGCCAGTGTATAGGCCTGCGCCCGCACTTGCAGGCCAAGAATAGCGGCAGCACTTTGCTGTGCCTCTTGCCCACCAGTTGACCGCGGCAGTAATCCGGCCGCCAGCATACGCACTCGGTGATCGGTAAGCCAGCTGCCCCTTTGTACGTAGAGTCCCAGCATGTTGGAGTGAAATTGCTCCCGCACGCCAACGAAGCGAGTCATGACAGCTACGCCGATCTGGCCGCCGAAGATTCGCATCAGGTGCATGAATCCGGAGAATGTGGCAACGTTAGCGACGCTTGTCAGGGCACCCGATTCGAGCGCTTCCAAGACAATGCTCCCGACCAATCCGATGTATGCGCTTGCCAATCCGAGAGAAAGTAGAAGCTCCACTATTTCGAAGCTATTCCCTGACCACGAAGTATCCACCTGTGCCCAACGCAAACAGCATATCGCTCCCACGGTAAGTCCAAGCGCCAGCACCAGCCGCGAGTTCACGTAGATGATGATTGTGGCTACCAGCCACACCACCGCGAACATCGGGAGGGCCACCCAGGCAAGCGTGTGTCCGGTCTCAAGTGGCCGGTAGTGTTGAATGTTGGCGAGGAAGCCCGGCACGAGCACAATCGCAGCGAGGTGCATGAACTTGAACACGAAGATGGATGTGGCCAGAATGATGATGTTCCGAGTGTTCAGAAATTTGAGATTCACGACGGGATTAGGCTGGACAACACGTCTCAGGATGGTTGCCCCAAGCAGAAAGATTCCCGCGACGAGCATGCCGACGATAGTACCGGAGTTCAGCCAGTCCAGCCGCTGTCCTTGATCCAGAGCCCCGTATAAAAGAGCAAGGCTCAAGCTGAAGTAAATGAACCCGTGCCAACTCGGCCTCGGGTCTGCATTTGTCCGGCACGGAATTCCGAAATGGACACAGACAATCATCAATGGGGCGAATAGTGCGGCAGTCCAAAAGATCCAGCGCCAGGAAAGATGGTCGATGTACCATCCCTCCTGCAAAGACGCAATGTTACTGACGAAGACGATGTCCGCTGCATACGCCGCGATCCCGAAGATGACCAGCCGCTTCGGAAGGTTGGTCAACACGAAGGTCATCGTGAGGGAGTAGAAGGTGCCTGACGCCAGCCCTGCGACGATCACCAGCGCCATCATCACCTGGTAGTTCGGCGAAAACGGCAGCAGGAAAGATGCGGTTGTGAAGATCGCGCCAGCGGGTAGCAGAATTCTGCGCGGACCCCAAATGGCGTTTACGAAGACGACAAATACGCCGCTGAACATCGTCGCCATATTGAATGCGGTTGGAAGCCAGGATGCATCATCGAAACTGATGCCGAGGGCGCCTCGCAGATCGGGGAGACCGACGCTAAGTAATCTGCTGTTTAGCGTAGCGAGCCCCGCGCCCAAGAAGACCGCCAAAATTCCAACGTATGGGTTAGTGGTGGATTGGGGCTGCTCGGATTTTGAAGGGGGAGATTGACCCGGAGTCTCTGAGGTCGTCATTTAGGAAGTTTCCCTCACGGATCTGCTCGATTTGAGAACATTTACGATCCCTATATCCAGGGTGCAGTCGCTCCGCCCCTTAGATTGTTCATCCGGCCCCTCTCTGTACCTTCGAATCTTGCCGTGCCCACACATGCTGTCCGGCCTAGCTTGTCTCACGGAAAGAAGTTGACCATTGCGTTCAACGCCAGAGCGTGGATAAAGATGGTACATAGAACCGCGCCAGCACCAGGTCAAGGGAATGACGATCGCAACTTGATGAACCTGGGTCATCGGTCTCTGGCTTGTCGTGATATTAGACATAGCGCGCAACTGCGACAATTACATAAAGCTGGTATCGTACTCACCACATGACGTCAACACGGAGCTTGGAGGACTCTTACTCTGATACGAACTCCACTGAAAAAGATCGCAGCCGGTAGGGTAGTCGTGCGCATCTGTGGTGTACTTGACCAGGTCAGTGACGCGAGCTCTGACTGCAGGCGGCTCAAGGCGGGCGACCAGGTCATTACGGAGCGCCGCCGTTCCATCGGCAACGCGGTCGGGTGCGCGATCTGGCGTTGCATGGGACCCAAGGGGCGTCAGAGCGTCAGTGTTCGGAGAAAGAAGCGCATGGTGCGTTAGGGCCTGGACATACTCGCTAGAGATATGTGATCGAAGAGAGGTTTGAAGTGCCGCCGAGGGTAGAGTCTGAAATCGCGGACCTTGGGTTTGGGTTGCTAGAGCCGACGCAGCACCTTGTGAATTGGATTGGGGGCCACTTGCCTTCGATCAAAAAGGCGCGAGAAAAATCCGATGCTAGTACGGCACATGAGGCGGCTGTACGCCGAATCAAGCGAGGTACACCATGAAATCTCCAGAAAGCTCTCCTAAGCACGCTGATGCAAAACTGGATTCGGGGGGGGCAGCTCTCCAAGGCAAAGCTCTGGATCGTGCTTCGACGTGCCTATCACTCGCTCGTAGCCTTCCTTGAGAGCGGAATCACTTCAAGAGGGGTTGCCCTCAGCGACTTTGTTGTTCTTGAAGTCCTTCTGCACAAGG
>Ga0207105_1056_pt1 | contig 28066 bp, 24 predicted proteins | sample Alteio_BWMinHeat_77_FD_153569 | JGI IMG/M metagenome (GOLD analysis project Ga0207105, IMG submission 153569) | Enriched cells from forest soil in Barre Woods Harvard Forest LTER site, Petersham, Massachusetts, United States -... | ecosystem: Environmental > Terrestrial > Soil > Temperate forest >... | reverse complement strand
AAGTGGGCTCCTATGTCCTGAATCCGTCGAAGGTACGGACCTTTGGAACTTAGTGCGTCTTCTGTGAAAATCACTTCGAGATGGGGGTGTTCACGCTGGAAGTCGGCCAAAAGCCTTTTCATTGCATTCTGCTCACAATCGTTCTTGGTAGAACCGTCAGACTTAGAAATTGGCTCTGGACAAAGGGGGAAAACTTCTTGCTGATCCGGATGAACCAGGACTGCTCCGAGCATTTGGTGATAGTAGGTCACTCTGCCGTCTTTATGGTGTTTCTCACAGCAATTTTCACAGTGCACTGACTCCGATGAAAACATGCTGGTCCCATCGCATGCAATGAGCAGATATCTGTTTAAGAATTTGTAGTCCTCCAATATTTTTCCTCTCTGGAGAAGGGAAAAGATAGCAGTGAAAGCAGGTCTGATTGATTGAGGATCCACTCCATCAAGGCGCTCTCTCAGATATGTATCGCATGGAACATCTTCGACATGATAGAGCGTCTTGAGATTATGTTTGATTACCTGCTCATCCCGCTCATTGTCAAATTGCAGCAGAGAGGGAAATTTTAAACCAAAAAGAGCCAAGCCGGACATCAGGCAATCGGACAGAGGTATCGCTGATTTTAATCCTCTTGGATCTCGAGGAGGTTCGGGGATCTGTTCAAATATAGACCCGATTTTTGCAAGCATCCCCTTAGCTGACAGCTGTTTTTTTTCGATCGAATGAATTCCCATGGCTCTTTTCCTCAAGTTTACGACAAAATTGTTGAAAAGAGAGTCTACTCCTCTACGAAATTATTTTTAACGGGAATTGCTGAAGCCGACAACGGCTTTGTAACAGAGGATGAGGTGCTTGACCCCGTTCATCGCCCGGTGGGGTTTGTCTTCTTCTTTTAGCTGATAGGCGGCGGCGATCCGGTCTTTAGAAATTCCGGTGTTCCAAGGAAAAAATTTAGAGTCCGTTTTTCCTCTGCGGATGCTCTCCATCCAGAACATCGAGGCGAGGTCGAGCCAATGGTAGGGCCACAGCAGTGATTCTTGGGTTTCCGGATCGACGAGCTGAGAAAAAAAAGCCCTGTCAAAAGAAGGGTTTTGGCAGATGAAGACAGCCTCTCCCCGCTTGACGCCCCAGCGGGCAAAAAGCGCTTTGATCTGCGCTGCCGCAGTTTCTCTTGTCTGCCCTTTGGAGACCTCTTCCCACGTAAAACCGGTGACGCTGAGGCTTTCCGGATCGCTCTGCTTCCACTCCTCCGGACTTTGTGCGATCAGGGTATGGTACTGCTCCTTGACCTCTCCGGTGGAGACATCGAGAAGCTGGAAGGCGATCTCGAGGATCCGGTGCTTCTGAGCGTTCAGTCCGTTGGTCTCGGTATCTAAAAAAATTCCCAGCATGGCGCCCTCGTCCCGTTAACTCGACTTTATCGCAGCAGCTCCTTAATCACCAACCGGAAAATGGGCCCTCACGGCACTGAACATGTTTTTTGCCGCATTTGCAGCAGCGGCAAAATCGGCCGTGCGGACGAACCTTTCGGCAAGGAGGTGGGCTCGCTCTAAAAATTGATGCATGCGTCCTGTGGAAACACCGGGGCCCATGTCCGGTGTGCTAATGAATCTCTGCATCATCTCTGTGCGTTGCTCGGGCTCAAATCCGTTGAAATCATTTTGAAGAGCGGCAAGCTGCACGGCGAGGTCGGTGTCGCCGGCTTCATGGGCTGCCCTGATGAAGCGGAGGCGGCCGGAGGGGAGTGAAGGATGAAACAAAAGATCGGAAATCGCAAGGCGCGCAAAGAACTTTGTGTGAGGGCCATAAGAGGTGAATGGCAAGCGCGTTGTTCCCTCAATACGGAAGTAATGGCGGTACCGAGCGGCTAAGTAGTCTTTGTCTTCTTGCATGGGTTCAGCAGGCCTGGATCTAGTGCTCGAACAAGCTTCAAATGCGGGTTTGGACCCACGCGAAAGCTCCCGCGATTGAGTTGTCGGAGAGGGGGGGGGTATTGTCACTGCGAGGGAAGCTTCAGGGGCGGGAACAGGGGGCGCTGCAGCTTCTGCAGGCGTAGCGGCTCCTGGGACTGGCGGAGGTGTTGCAGGAACGATTGCAGGAGCGGCGTCTATAGGCGTGCAATTGACAAGAGGAGGAGGTATGGGAGCCGGCTCGGCGCTTAGCGAGTTCTTCGTTGTAAACTCCGCGATCGCTGTGAAGAGGGCAGTCGCAATGTGCATGATTTTTTGTGCGAGAAATAGGACGGTCTCATAGGCGTAGCACCCCAAGTCGTAAAAGGGATCGAAGAAGGCGCTGCAGCAAGTGGCGGAAGGTGTAGGCGGGATCATAGCGGCTCGTTGTGTTAGGTGTGGGTTTCGAGATATCTTTGTCTTACGGCATCCGCAAGCTCGGCGAATGCAGGGTTATAGGCGGCAAATTGGGTGACCATCGCGTTGGCATAGGTCAAAAACAGATCTTCAGGTCTTGGATTGTCGCTGTCTAAGGGTTTTTCCAGGTCGAACTTCTGTTTTACCTCAAAAATGTCAACGGGAAGATTGCGGTATTGGATGCGGAGCGCAATCAGCATCCCGATGAAGGTGCGGCCTTCCTCATCAAATTTTTCATAGAGAAAGCGGGGAAGGCTAGACCTGTCTCTAGGCAAAAGGGAAGGATGCATGACACAAGAAGAGACCAATTGGCGGGCGCAGTACTCCCTGGCAGTCTCTTGAATTGCCATTCTTTGCGGGATCTCTGTGCATTCGCGCCGGAAGGTCAATGTGTATAGCATGTTGAGATTGGCCTCGAAGTCCTCGACGCCCCTTGTTTGGAAATTACCTGTGAGGCAATCGTTTAGTGTGTCCATGATGGGATCGTGAAGCGGGTGCAGAATAACGCGCGGGACTTTTACATGGGCCGGGTGGGCGACGAACACATAGGGCCCCGTGGGCAAAGGGGGGGCAGCGAGCAAAGGAGGGGTAGCCGGAGCCGGCGGCGGGATGCTGCCATAATAGTCCGAGAGGGCACGGAAGGGGATGGCGGCAGTCTCGACGACTTTTTGTGAGAGCTTTTCGAGGCCTAAGCAGGTATTCAGCAATACTGCGGAACCCAAGTTGTAAATGGGATCTATGATTTGAACCATACACATCTCCTTTTTTAACGCACAGCAATGCGCTCGTTGTAGTCGTCGATCATCGCCTGCACGCAACCCGTAAAACGGCGGCACTCGCCTGGGGCAATAAGCGTATTGACAAGATCATTGGATTGCTTCAAGCACCCATCAGCGGCGCTTTCTGGCGGGCCTGAAAGGACGGCTCCGCGCAAAAAGCGGTCTCTTAGATTCTCTCGTTCCTCTCCTACGGGAACGGCAATAAAGCACCACTGATCATGGTGTATGATATCAGCCACGTTCCACTCTTGACCCATGAACTCGTTCCGCCGTTCGGCGCCGGGGATTTCTCGGAGAAGGGGAGGGAGATTATGCCCCCCCAGCAAAGAGCTGTTCATGACAATTTTGTACACAACTTTGCGAGCGAAGGTGCGAAGCGCCCGCTCAGGATCACTCATGAGGGCTAAAAACTGCGCATTGCGCGGAGGATGCTCTAGATCGATCTGCCTTTGCAACAAGGGGCGTATAAAATCTTTGTCCTGCTGGGGGGCATTGCCCATAAATCTGCGGCGTAAGCCGCCGCGATTGCGAAGAAGATTCGCAAGGTGTTCGGCGCAGGCGGCGTCCGCAGCGGCGATGAACACAGGGTGCTCTGCCACTAATTGAGCGACACGGGAAAATTCTTGAGTGATGAAGCTGGCGGCATTGCGGCCCATGCGCGCGCCTTCCGGTTCGTTGCAGTGGAAAAATCCCAAGACTTCCTCGCACTCGTCAGCTGAAAGTGCCGCCAACGCATTGCGCAGCGCCTGGACCTTCTCATCGGAGGGAGCGCTATTTCTCGGAACTTGTTCAAAGAAATAGGCGGGAAGATCGGCGCTGGATGATTCGAGATTCATGGCGCATTCAAGGACCAAGGTGCGGGCGACGAATGGGTGAGCTTGCTGCGGATTTCTGAGGATTTCTTCCAGGGGGTAGCGGGTGTCTGCGACGATGCGTTGAATCTTCGCAAGAATAGAGTCTGCTGCTGCGCCGAGAGAGCGGCGGGGAGGAGGGGCAACAACAGCTGCGGCAGCCGGGACTAGGGGCTCGATCGCCCGCCTTGCAGCAGGTGTGGCAGGCGGCGGCAAGACATCTGCCGGGATAGAGACGACTGGCTGCCGCAAGGCAGCTGTTTGGATAAGGGCCGCGGCGGGCGCTGGCGCTGTTGAAGGGCGTCCTTGGAAGCAATCCACAATCGCATTGAAGATCGCCGAAGCAATCTCTGCGATTTTTTGCGCGAGCGCATAAAACGGAGCGCACACAGTTGAACCTAAGTTGTAAATGGAGTCGAAAGTAGAGGAAAAGCTAGAAATCGGTGTTGCGGCTCCGGCCATAAAGTTCTCCTTTGAAAGACAATGATTACACAAATTTCTAGGATTTAGCGCAACCTTTATCCGTGCGTGAGCGGCTCGGCTAAGGCGAGGTTCTCTTCCCTCATCGCTTCGACCGATGCGGCAAAAGAAGGATTGTGCGTCTTCAATAAACGTTCCAGCGTTCTTGCCCGCGTCAAAAATGCATTAAGCTCTGGGAGGCGAGCTGTTTTGTCCGTCAAAAAATAATCGGGCGCGGTGGCGCGTACATTTTCGGGAAGCTTCTCGTAGTCTCGATGGAGCTCGCTAAGCTCACGAATAAAGTTGGATGAACTATTTGGCATTTTTATGAGAAAAAAATCGGGCGGGCGCTCAAGCAGCTGCGACAAAGAGGCCCGTTCCTTCATCACAATGTCATAGACGGTGAGACGGGAGTAAAATTCACGGGCGGATTCAGGAGACTTTATGGTGTAGCGGAAGTATTTAAGCTCGCCGGAGATCAGGCGGTTGAGCAGGCTGCGCAGGCACGCCTTCCCTCGCCTCGTGCTTGCGGCGAGATACTTTTCTCTGATGAGCTTAGCGGACGCGGCAAAGGGAGGGTTTTGGGTGAAGACCGCCTGTTGAAGCGCGCGAACCCGCTCTAACACTTTAACGGCGGAGCGGGTGGAATTTCTCGGCGTGGCGATGTTTTCAGTATAAGAGATCCTCACCATGTCGCGCTCTGCCGCCGAAAGGTTGTCATACTCCGCTTTGAGAAGGGCCGCCTGCTGATAAAAATCTGAGGGGCCGTCCGAGATACGCGTCAAGAAAACAGGGGGTGGCGCTATAGGTTCGCTCACTCTCATGACAAGATCATGAACGGTAAGGCGGGCGAAGAGTTCGAGGGCTTCTCTAGGATCGTCCATTTTTCGGTGAAACTCGTTGGGCCACTGCCCTCCGTTCAGCCTTTGAGCGACGCCATAGAAAAAAGCAAACGCATTGCGTAGGTCTGCTTGGCTTACCTGCTCAACGGAGGAACTTGCCCTTACAATTCCGGGGACCTTGTACTCTCTTCTTAAGGACTCGACGCTTTCGATAAACAGCGGGTTGTCCGTGATTCCCGTGACAATGATATTGGCCATAATCAAGAACTTGTTCACCACTGCCGGCGGTGTGCCTGCCCTAAAAGAGTTCCTCAGTGAGTTTTGTTTTTCTTCAGACCCTTGAAGAAATAACCTCCGGAGCTGTGTCAGTTGCGTAGACAGGGCCTCCGGATCGTTTTCTGAGGAGAGCGGCGCAGAGTTTTTTCGTTCGAAAAAGGCGGGGAGGGGGTTGGTGTAGGGAGAATAATCCATCACGATGGTATAGACAATGCGCCGGGCAAGGAAAGCCCGTGCCATGACGGGCGTGCGCATTTTATCGACAAGGTTGATTTCAGGAGAGGTATTGCGCAACTCTGCAATCACTTCGTATAGGAATGCTGCGCACTCCTGAGTTTGAAGGGTGTCATCAGGCACTGCAGCTGAGGAGCCGCCAGGCAAGCGAACAGCGCCTGAACCGAGAATAGGTCCTTCAGAGGATGCAACGGCAACAACCGGCTCCGCTGGCTCTGGAGCGGAAGTTGAGCGAGCACGTTCTTCCGCTGGAGCGGGAGGCGGAGCTGCGGGAAGTGAGAAAACCGGCTCTGCAACAGGAGCGGGGGGAGGAGCCTCGGGAAGCGGGGAAGCCTGCGCTGCAGCAATAGGAGCGGCTTGAACGGACGGAGCGAGTTCTCTAGCGGGAGATATTGGAGGAAATGATGCAGGAGCGTAAAAGCAGCCCTGCACAAAGGCAGCAATTTCTGAGAAGATGGCTGATACAAACGCCGCGATGGACTGTGCGAGTTCATACAAAGGGCGGCCAACGGCAAATCCCAACTCGTTCATCGAGTTGTAGATAGGGTGACAGCATGAAACAAGAGCTGCGTTGTGGACCATAATTTTTTCCGTTTAAAGGAAATAATTACACGCATTTGAGGGATTAAATGCAACCACTATCAGTTGGGAGCTAGCTTTTCCCACTGTGGTCGGAAGACGATTCCACGCAAAGGCGCAAAGACGCAGTGAACCCCGGCCTTAAGGCCGGGGATTGTTACTGCGTCTTGGGAGGGGCTTCGTACCCCTCCCAAGTCGTCTTTTTGAATCGGACAGGTTTAGGACGCAAAGAAGCGATCTCTCTTCGCGTCTTTGCGTTCTAGCTGCTGCACTCACTCAGAATCTGGGCTTGTAGTACCCCGGAGCGCGCTTTGCGCACGGGAAGGGGTCGCCGTTGCGGAAACGCTTGGGGATAGCTTAGCCCTGGTTGCTAAATAAGCGCGCGTGATCGCTGGAGGCGTCATGTAAGGATTTGTGCTAACGCCAGAGAACGTTCCTACTGGTTGGGGCGTTATGAAAGGACTCGCCTCAACACTAGAGGTAGCTGCCGGTGTAGAGGGCGTTGCGGGAACAGAGGAGTTCCTAGAGTCCGACGTATCGATAGAATTCATCACCTCGATCAACTCCTGCCTGACTCCCCGAGCGCACGCTTGGAACCTGGGATCATATTCGACTAAATCCCAGACTATTCTATCTAAATCAGATCTCTCGTCATCAAAAAGCTTTTCATCTCCTTCAGATATTGGGAGCCCCAGATAATCGGCCAGCCAGCTCAATAAGACAGCGCTTGTGCGCCCAGGAGTTCTGTCTGGATCGAGACTTTCATCGCGGATCTGCACGATTTTGGCTAACCCGGGGAAGGGGCCGGAAGCTAAACCAAGCAAGAGATCGTGGATCATGAGAGCAGCCAAGAATGCAGACGCCCTTGTTTCATCATTCACGGTGGTCCTGAAAGCCGTAGCGCAGCTATCGTAATACGTTTGGGTGAAATGTTGCGCCCGCATTAATAAGAAGAGCTTGCCTTCCACTAAATCCCTGATGTCTATCACAGGAGTAGCAGGCGCGGCAGGCGCTGGACCGGGAGACGCCTCTACAGCTAGGTCGGAGGCGTCACCATCATCGTCATCGTCATCGTTGTCATCGTCAGAAGGATTAGCAGCGTTGAATTCTATAAATACCTGGAGAGCGCATTCACGGAAAGTAGGATTGGACAAACAAAATAGCTGGACCACGTCCACCGCATAATCAAAGGTCTGTTCAACTACTGTTGATTCCACATCAACTTCCAAGTTGTAGTAGTAGTTTAAAAAACATAGTTTTAAGTTCGACTTATCTTTTTCAGTCAATTCAAGAAAATCCCGGCGAAGAGCATTGAGTTGCGAACTAAATGAAACCTGACTGTTTTTTATATTGCACAGGACAATTTGCGGGAAGTTCGTTGCTGCAAGATTGCGGTCCATGGCCAAATCATACACAACGAGGGCAGCCAGTAAAGGGATCGCATCCTTTTGTTTACTCATAATTTCTCTGAAAACGGGAAGATCGTCCTCATCGTGAGTATTTTGGAAATTTTGCACCAGGTCCCGAATAAATTGCGTTCCCTCATGGATGGGGTCCACAGGTACGAGAGCATTGTTTACAACGCGCTGTAGGGGTGGAGACGCATTTTTCCTGGGACTTGCCTGAGCAGCGGCAGGTGCAGAAGTGACGCTTGTGGATGAGGTGGCGGCTGTTGAACTAGGAGCAGTTACAGGGGAGAGCGGTCTATCCAAAGTGGAGTCGGCTGCCGGAGGAGCGGCAGGTGCAGAAGTGACGCTTGTTGATGAGGTAGCGTCCGTTGAACTAGGAGCAGCTACAGGGGAGAGAGGTCTATCCGAGGTGGAAGCGGCTGCCGGAGCAGCGGGCGCAGCTAAAGCTGGCGTTGCTGCTGGCTGAACGGTGCCGAGGTATTCAGGCCTCAAGACATCAACACATCGAATAAAATCGTGGTTGTGCTGGACAAATTGGGAGGCTAGGTCATTGGCCTTATCCAGGAAAACCTCAGAGGGGTCTGTTGAGTGAGGATTGGCCTCCTCATGGCGTCCAAAGCGATCGATTACTGCAGCGCGTGCCTGTTCCTGAAGGAGCGCGAACTCCCCTGCAAGCGTGTTTATTTTACTAATGAAGGTACGCACGGAAATTGCGATAGAACGGTTTATAATATAAGGGAAGGGTCCTTGGACAGCGCCTCGATGCATCACCAGATCATGAACAATGAGGCACGCGAAAGCTTTCCGGGCTTTTTCAGGAGACTCTTGCACATCTTGAAAAAAGAGATGATTCGGGTCCGTTGCGACGAGCTCTGCCATCCGTGCGCGTAAAAAAGCATTTCCCTCTTCCACAATGTTGGTTCCGGGGGGAGGAGAAGCGATAGCCCTTGCGTGACCGAATCCTAATACAGGGAGAGCAGCAGCAGAGGTTGCCGTCGCAGCTGCGGTCTGTGCAGGAGTAGACGTCGTTGTTGCGATGGTTGCCGTCGCAGTACCGGTTTGTGCAGGAGTAGACGTCGTTGTTGCGATGGTTGCCGTCGCAGTACCGGTCTGTGCAGGAGTAGACGTCGTTGTTGTGATGGTTGCCGTCGCAGTTCCGGTCGGTGCAGGTGCAGGAAGCGTCGGGGAGGCTGGCGCAGTGCTGACAGGTCTAGGTGCAGGGGGAGTGGCGGTGACAGTTGTCGTGCCGGTCTGTGCAGGTGTTCCGGACTGAGGCGCTTGGGTTCTAGTACAGCACAGCCAAGATTGTAACGTCTCCGCAATGGTTCTGAAGAAGCCCATTACACAATTCGCAATTTTCTTTGCGATTGAGCCGAGTGAAGAGCAGGAGTAAATCACGGGATCGATGATGCAAGAGCAGCAGGAAGAAGGGGTAACAGTGTTAGCAAGGTTGGGCATAGTTTTCTCCGTTTTTAGGAAAGTTGGGAGTCATTAAAGGCGTAGATTAGACAAATTTGGAAGATTTAGCGCAAGAAGTTTGTGCAGGGCATCCGTACGCATGAGTTTTTCCAAATTCAACGCAAAGACGCCAAGCCGCAAAGACGCGAAGAAGACCGAATCAATTTCAGTTTCTTCATTGCGTTTTTGCGTCTCGGCGCCTTTGCGTTGAACTGTCTTAATCACCTCAAGTTGTTAGCCATATAACGCTGAGAACACTTCAGGGGTTGGCCCGCAGATACTCGTCTCTTAAGGCATTGACAGCAGCCCCGAAAATAGGATTCTGATTGGCCAATCTGTCGGCAAATGTATGCGCATGGTCATAGAATTGCTCTACTACGCGAGTTTGGCGACGTATAGCGGGTTCGGGGACCTGCGGCGTCAGGTGGTGGTGAACAAAATAATCGACGACGGCTTCTTTATCTTCATATGAGAGCGGATTGAATTCATTGCGGAGCGTGATGATCCTGCTTTGATAAGTAAAGCCTAGCAAGCCTAGGCGTCGAGAGAGCATGGCCGGCACCGCTCTGTCGCTGTTTTCTGCGGCATCAAAATCCAGCACTAGGTGATTGACGAGAAGGTGGGCAAAAAAGGATTTAGCAATGTCTTCATTTCCCAAAATTCGGCGCAGATCATTATTGCCGAGAAGGGCATTGAAGGATTGCAGGAGCGGGCGTAACATGGCTTTGCCCTCGTCAATGGGGGTCATAGCTGCAGTAGGGGTTCCGACTGTAGGAGCGGTAGCAGAAGGCGTTGTAGGCACAGTAGGGGGCAAACAACAGAGCCACGTTCTAACAAATTCGGCAAGCTTTCCGAAAATCCATGAAACGCATTCCATAATTTTTTGTGTGCCGCTCCAGAGCAAGCTGAAGGGGTAAGTAATGTATTCGTAGGTCTTTCCGCAGACGGTGGAAATGGGATCGACGATGCAAGAACAGGTAGAAACGGCTGGAGCAGGATTCACAGCAGCAGCTGTTGGGGGGATAGCTTGGGTCATAGTGGTCTCCTTTTTTTTGGTTGCTTGGAAATATCAAAGGTATAGATTAGACAAATTCGCTAGATTTGCACAACGACAATCTCCCTTGCAACAATTCCTTGACAAAGTTTAGAATGCAGCGTTTAAAAAAACCAAACCCTTAAGGTGCCTCCATGTCGATTTCGATTGAACCTGCAGCTCCGAACATTCCCCGCCCGCGCAGGAGTGCAGAAGACTCGGCGGCCCGAGAGTTTTTTGACTTTGAAGAGAATGGCGCTGTGCCCAAGATCCTTTCTGCGACAGATTTTCACTGGCTCAAAGTCGCTCTGGATGCTATGGGGTCTACCGATCCATTTCTCACCGCTTATCGAAAAACCTTTGAGGATCGCTGTGCATTGCTCTCTAGGATTGCGGAGAAGACCCTCCCTAAACTTGAAAATGAGCGCGACGACTTTAGAACTTTGGCTGCTGCAGCGCAAATCGCTGTCGAAAAATTTAGCGTGAGCAAAGGCGGCAGCCAAGATATTGAGCGCGTCATTAACGACACCATGGATGGAAACCCGGATCCGGTGACAGGCTACAAGGGCTATAGAATTGTCGTAAAACAAAGCCAACGGAAATTATTTACCGAGGAGCGCGGCACGCTTGCCAAACTCGCCGAAGCTGATACTGGGATGACTATTGTAGACGGCGATAAAGAAACTTTAGCGCAGATGGGCTATATCAATCCCTTTGTCTTAGACGCATGCGTCCAAGGGTTTCGGCAGTTAAAACATGAGACCCTCGTCTTGATTAAAAAAGTCGATACCGTCTGGCGCGAGCGGAATGAGGCAGCCCGAAAGTTTGAAGAGCGTTGGGATTGCCTGAATTTTACTCTGGGAAAGCCTATATACCGCCGCGTGGTTCCCGGTCAGGACTTCTATTTTGGGACATGGGTGTATTCAGCCTATAGATGGTACACGGGAGGGTATCTCAAAGAAGAGGACCGGGATATTCCCGATGAAGCCGGTGAGACAGCTTTCGGGTTTGCGCCTCCGGCGTTGCCCCCTGCCCCGGTCAATTGGCTTGCGGTCTGCGGGAAAATGTGGCGCCTCTACTGGATTGAACAAGCGCTGAATACGCTAAAACAAAATCCCAAGACCAATGAGAAGGAGATTAAGGCGTGCCTCCACTATCAACAGCTCTTCAAGGGGCATAATGCTGTCGTGGCAGCCGATTTAGATTTGCAATATCGCGCTGATATGCTGGAGCAATTTGCAGAAGAGGCGCGAAAAGGATTTGCGCTGCTTACCAAATCCATCATAGACACGAGCGATAGCATCGATCGCATGGCAGCCGCTCCGGAAGCAGCAAATAAGAACCGGAGAGACCAAGAAATCATTCGTACTAAATTACTACCAGAGTTTTTCCGGAGCAACCGCCAGGAAACTGAGAGGGTCCTCGAAAGAACCGACGAACGGAATGCGATCATCAGGAAAATCGATAGATATATCGCAGACTTTTATCCCGTGAGCGATCCTGATCGCTTGGGCAAATCGTTGGAAGCCATGGGCTTTGTGCTGCAAGCCTCAGGTTTTGCCAGCGCCTATGCGCGGGCGCTCGAGCGGCACACCAAAGCCTCGGTATGGAAAAGCACCCTGATCGAAGCGTGGAAAAAGCTCGAAGCATCCCGAAGCGAAACGCGCTATCGCTATGACTATTTGGAAGACACAGTGAACAACCACTTCATCAGACGCTGGGAGTGGACCTTTTATCTCAAACGCAAGCTCATCGGCGACTCTCCCATTGATCGCAAGGCTGTGGCGCCGCTCCGTCCCCCACAGGAAAATGTGGACGACGATGGGGATCCCGAGGCAGATCTTCAAGTGCAAGGGTAAGAGAAAGGGTGGGAACCCAAAGATCGGGCACGGGCAGGGGCACGGCAACGTTCACGAAAGAAAGAATAGTTTGGAGTAAAATCTTTCTTTCTTTTCGTGAACGTTACCGTGCCCGCATGCGTGCCCGATCCGAATCTTTTCCCCTCATTTCCCTCTTCCTATAATGGGGAAAATCGGCCTCTTCCCGGGATGATTAGATTCAGAAGCATCCGCACCATCCTTCCCTGCCTCCGCGCCTATATTCTTGTATAGAAGCCTCCGCAGCCTCCGCGAAAAGGGGGTTTCTCTCTAATTGCTGGGCCAGCCGAACAAACCCCCGTTTGCCGATATCTCGGGGCATGTTGCCAGGGGCGATATTCAGAGGAGCGTTGTTCCAAATTGCTGTTAAAATCTCCCTTTCAACCGTATTGAAATCATTTTCGTCAAGGCCCGCGAAGTTTGCACGCCATTCTAGGAATTCCCGAGCAAAAGTCGTCTGTGAACTTTCGACGTGAGAGGCAAGGAAAGTGGGGTCGTAGGGACCAACGCGCAAGTCGATCACTTGATAGAAAACATACATCCGAGAGAGGAACTCTCGAGCCTGTGCTGGAGAGGCTGTACCCAATAGAGTCCCCAAGCGCTCATTCGGATAATTGGAAACGAAAGAGCGCATCAGCGAAGTTAAAATATGGGTGTTATGCGCTAGGGGAGAGCCATTAAATAGGCTGCGGCGGCAATTGCTGATAAACTCAGCGATCTGTGTAAAAATTGAAGAAACATAATTTGCAATTCTCCGGGGCAGCGATCCGAGCGCGGAGCAAGCTTCGCCGATCAGCTGGCAAGGACGAGAGTTCACAAGAGGAGCGATGGTGTATGCATAGCAAGAATCAGCAGCTCGGCAGATCATATTTTTCTCCTTTTAAGGTCATCAAAGAGAAAGATTAGACATCTTTTAGCGATTTCGAGCAACAGAGAAATAAATTTTTTTAACCTAATAAGAGTAAGAGAGAGTAAGAGAAAGATCGGACACCTCCCTCCCCCTTTCCTTCCCTCTTCCTATAAAGGGGAAAATATGGTACGCTGGGCCACATGGCGCTTCCTCAACAAAAGCTTAGAGAGATCGTATTTCAGTTGCTCTATAGCCACGACCTGGCCCAGGCCGAGGACGAGGATATGATCGCAATGATGATGCCCCAGCTGGAAGTGACAAAAAAAAATATCCTGGAAGCGTTGAAGCGACGCAAAGAAGTCCAAGAAAAATTTCAGGAACTCGACCAACTCATCGCTCAAACCTCTGATTCTTATGAGTTTGAGAGGATTCCTAGCATTGAGCGCAACATCCTGCGCCTCGGGGCCTTTGAGCTCCTTTTTTCTTCCATTCCCCATAAAGTAGCCATCGCCGAGGCCATCCGGCTCACGCGAAAATTTGCGACTCCCGAAGCCGCCGCGTTTGTCAATGCAATTCTTGATAAATTGTATCAAACGAGGGTGCTTGCCCATGCGGTCGTTTGAAGAGGGAAAACTCCTCAGCGAACTCTCCACCTTCGGCATCGGCGGCCCCGCCCGCCACTTTACAGAAGTCCGCCAGATCGAAGAATTGGAAGAGGTGATGGCCTATGCCCATGCCCAAGAGCTCCCCGTCCTCATTGTCGGCAAGGGCTCCAACTGCCTCTTTGATGATGCCGGATTCGACGGCCTGTGCATCCTCAATAAGATTCAGTTCTGCCGGCATGAAGAGGCTGTTGTCGAAGTAGGCGCCGGGTACAGCTTTTCGCTGCTTGGTGTGCAGACTGCCAGGCGGGGGTGGGCCGGCCTCGAATTCGCCTCGGGCATCCCGGCCACCGTCGGCGGCGCCATCTATATGAATGCGGGCGCGAATGGCGCCGAAACGTTCGACACCTTGCAAGAAGTGACCTATATTACCGAAACAGGTCAGCGTGAACTCCTCAAACGGGAAGCGCTCTCCTGGGGCTATCGCACCTCGAGCTTTCAAGGGAAGAAGGGGGCGATCGCCGCCGCAAAATTTATCCTGGCCCCCTCACCGGAGGCGCGGCAAAAGCAGCTTAAGATCATCAACTACCGCACCGCGACGCAGCCCTATTCCGACGCGTCCGCCGGCTGCATGTTCCGCAACCCGCCCAAGCACTCCGCCGGCGCCCTCATCGAGCAGTGCGGACTGAAGGGTTCTGCCATCGGCGGCGCAGAGGTGTCTCAGCTCCACGCCAATTTCATCGTGAACAAAGGCAATGCCACCGCTAAGGAAGTCTTGGCCCTTGCCGAGCTCGTGCAAAACACCGTGCGGGAAAAGATGGGCATTGAACTCGAGAGGGAGGTGCGCTATGTTCCGAGCCGATCTGCACTGTCATAGCACGTGCTCTGACGGGACCCTCACACCCGTCCAGCTCGTGGAGCTCGCTAAAAAACAAGACCTCGCCGGCCTCTCGATCACCGACCACGATACCATAGAGGCCTACGACACCGCGGTAGAGGCCGCGCGCGATCTCGGGATCCTCCTCGGGACCGGCGTCGAACTTTCCAGCGAGTTCCAAAAAATGAGCGTCCACATCCTAGGCTACAATTACTCCCTCGGCTCCGAACTCATGCAAGATTTTTGCCGCAAACACAAAGAGCGCCGCCGCCGCCGCAATTTAGCGATCTTGGCCAAGCTCGCGCGCCTTAATATGGTCATCGCCGAAGAGGAACTTCCCGGGCGCAGCATCGGCCGCCCCCACATCGCGCAAAAGATGGTCGAGAAGGGGTATGTCAAGTCCGCCAAGGAGGCGTTCAACCTTTTCATCGGCGAGGGTAAATGCTGCTACGATGCCGGCGTCGCCTTCTCTGTTCCAGAAACCCTTGATGTGATCCACCGCTCCGGCGGCAAGGCCTTTGTGGCCCACCCCCATCTTTTTGCGAATGGCGCCAAAATGCGAGTCCTCCTGCAAGAGCCGTTCGACGGCCTCGAGTGCTACTATGCCCATTCCTATCCTGCGCTCGAAAAGCGTTGGCTTAAAATCGCCAAGGAGAAGCAGTGGCTCACCAGCGGCGGCTCAGACTTTCACGGCGATATCAGGCCCGGCATCCCTCTCGGATGTTCTTGGGTCGACGAAGCAATGTTCCACAAGATTTTCTCTTCATGAGTTTCAACCTCCTCCTGCAAAAGACGGAACCCAGCGATTTTCCAAGATTTTTAAAAGCCTGCGAACGGCTAGGTTTTCCCGAAAAGAGCTTCCCTGCCATCCACATCGCCGGCACCAACGGCAAAGGTTCCGTTGCGGCCAAGTGCGCAAAAATCCTCCAGCTCTCCGGCTACAAAGCGGGCCTGTACACCTCGCCTCATCTCGTCTCTTATACCGAGAGGATTTCGATTTCAGGCCGGCAGATCAGCGAAGAGGAGATAGAAGCCGGCCTGCAAATGTTGCTCCCTTGGGAAGAATGCCGGAACTACTTTGAGATCACCACCCTGCTCGCTTTTGACCACTTTCGCAAGCACAACGTCGACATGGCAGTGATCGAAACAGGGATCGGCGGGAAGCTCGACGCCACCAATGTTGTTCAGCCGCTTGTCTCCGTCATCACCTCCATCGGCGAAGACCATCGCGCTCTTTTAGGAAACACCCTTGAAGAGATCGCAGAGCAGAAAGGGGGCATCATCAAACCCAACGTTCCCGTCGTCCTAGGCCCCGCCGCCCAACTTCCCATCCTCTTCTCCCAAGCTAAAAGCCGCGGCGCTCCCGTCATTCCCGTCGCAGGGGTGTTTGCATTTTACGACGAGGAGAACAGCGCGATTGCAAAGGCTGCGATCAAGGCCTCCGGCCTTGCGGTTTCTCCACGTGCGATGCAGGAGGGGCTCTCTGCGCGGCCCCGCTGCCGCTTTGAGGTGCAGGGGAGAGTAGTCTATGATGTCGCGCACAACCCCGGAGGATTTAAGCGGCTGCTGGAGGCTTTGGAGAACCATTTTCCCGGCCGGCCCTTTCGGATGTTCTTGGGCTTTTCTCAGGACAAAGAGATTGTGCCTTGTCTTAACCTATGCGCAAGCAAAGCGCGCCACATCTACCTTACCCACACAAACTCATCTCGAAGTGCAATCCCGCAGCAGCTTGCTAGTTATTTAGACGCTTTGGGCTACTCTCAGTATTCTATGAACAAGACGCTCGAAGAAGCACTTACAGAGAGCGAGGACCTACTCGTTGTGGCAGGAAGTTTCTATCTGAAAGAAATGCAGGATGCACTTTAGAAGGTGTGGGATTCTTTTCTGATCTCGTTTAGCTCTGAAAAGAGCGTGCGGACCTCATCTTGCGACAGAAGCTGCCTCTCTCCATAAGAGATCTCATGAGCAATCGCGATCAGCGTCTGGATCGTCTTGAAGCACTCCTTTTCCGGATCCGCCTCCAGCCTCACTTGCGCTTGGATTTTTTTCGGAAGCCGATGAAAGCGCCCCAACGCTTCCGCCGTACGATGATGGTAAAAAAGATCGGCCACTTCAAACAGCTCCATCACCTCGCCGTCATCTTCATCTTTGCCGAGCATTTCCTCTGTGAACGCCCGTTTGACCGAGGTAAGCCGCGCCTGTTCAAAAGAGATCATCCCGTCGAGCGCGCACTCGGCATTTTTGACAAGCAGCTTCGCCCGCGCTATCAGCGGAAGATCTTCGCGCGAGAGGGCGCGACCCGAACAGAGAATGAAGATATGCGTTTTGAGCGAGTCCACCGCTTTGCAAATGCGCACACCGTTTTTTGTGTCCAAGCACGCTTCCAGATCTTCGATCTCTTTTTTCACGATCGTGATCTCATAAGCGACAGAGAGCGAGTCGATCTTTCCGTACAAGTGGACGATTTTTTCTTCCACCTCTTTGAGATCTTCCGTCACTTGCGCCTCGGCAAATTCCCCATCGGAGGTTGCATTTTTCCTCACACATTCCACCTTCTCGCATGTTTTGGCAAGACGCCGAAAAAGTTTAAGGCGTATGTGGGGCGTCACCGCGTGCTCCTCGAGCGTCTCCTCGAGATGGCACACTTGGCAGCGCAACTTGTGTGATCGGCGAACGATTGAGATCATTCCTATGTATTAACGGGTCGTCGATTTCTTGACAATCCAAAGAAAAGATGCAGAAGATTTTCTGTTGATATGTTGATGAAAATAAACCGTGAACTTCTCTTGCGGAAGCGCGCTCGCATACGCGATCAATGCATTTTCCTCGCGCGCGCCTTCCGCATGTCCCGGATAGCACACAATACTCACAGCGCCGCCTTCTTCGATCAGATCGAGCGCCTGCGCCGCACTTTTTAATGTGGTCGCCGTCATCGTCGTGATCGACTTGTCGCCTTTCGGAAGATATCCCAAATTATAGACAATCAGTTTCACCGGATGGATGAGAGGGAGCATCTCGTGGGACTGATGCAGCAAGACAACCCGCTCTTGGCGCTCACTGTCAAGATTTTTCTTTAAATAATCGCATGTCTCCTCAACCGCCAGGTGTTGGATGTCCATGCTGAAGACCAGCCCCTGCGGCACCAGCCGGGCCAGCGCCAGCGTATCCTTCCCATTCCCGCAGGTAGCGTCGATGACAATATCCGCCGGCGAGAGGAGAAGCCCCCAATAATGATGAGAAAGTTGTAAAGAATTCATCCTACCTGCTATCATACCCAAAGATTGTTTAAAAACCCAAGCGGCTTTCCCGGGACGACCCGGGTAAATTGTACGGGGTATTAGCTCAGTTGGTTAGAGCGCCTCGTTGACATCGAGGAGGTCAGCTGTTCGAGTCAGCTATATCCCACCATTTTTTGGATACCTTTTTGGACCTAGCATCCCATATATTAGCAGCCTCCGTCCTAGAGCTTTTCCCGCAGTCGGCCCTCGTCGGCGGCGGCCATGACGGCCTCAAGTTCCACTATGACTTCGAGTTCCCGTTCGAGTTCCAAAAGGAGTTTCTCCCCCTCATTGAAGAAAAAATGCGGCAGCTCGCCAAAGAGCAAGACCAGGTGCAAATTTTTGAAATGGTCCCCGCCGTCGCCGCCTCCTTCCTCCTCCACCACAACCAACCCCGGCGAGCTGTTGCGGCCCAGGAGCATCCCGAGACGCTTGCCGCCGTCGTCCAACTCCGCGCCTTCACCGATTATAGCCCCTATCCCGTCCAGACCGGCCCCTTATTCTTCAAACTGGACCCCGATTTTCATAGACTTGGCAGCGCCGTCAGGATTTCCGGCGTCTCCTTCAGGACCAAAGACCGGCTAAAAAATTTCCTTAAATCTGAAGATCCTTTGACCCTAGGCGAGGCCCTGAACCTATTTGTCCAAGACGACAGCGGCAGCCTATTATGGCTCCCGCGCGGGGAGATCCTCCGGCAGACCCTCATCGCCTGGTGGAAACAAGAGCATGCTGACCAGGGGTTCGAGTTTGTGTTTACCCGGGGCGCCCCCGAGGCCCACCGCGCTCTATTAGAACTAGCCCCCGAGCTATCCCGCGTCGCCGAGATCGGGGAGAGCGACCTCGCCACCCTTAGAGGATCGGAGGCCGAGACAATTTCTTCCTTGCAATTCTTCGTAAAAATCCTTACAATCTTCGGTTTTAAGCATCGCCTCATTTTGAGCAGGGGGCGGTCCTCCCTACTCCGCAAAGCGGTGGCCCAGTGCCGCCTCAGCGCCGAAGGGGAGGGGAAAAGAGTGGAAGTACGGGTCCAAGACCGCTGGGAGCGCGAGTGGACAGGCCCCACGTTAGAGCTTCTCGAAGGAGGCTTGATCGCCCGGACCGTGTTTAGCTCTTTAGAGAAGTGGATCCTGAACCTCCTCGACCACACTCAAGGGAATTTGCCCTTTTGGCTGGCCCCCGAGCAAGTGAGGATCTGCCCGCTGAAGCAGGACCCAGGACCCTTGAAAGCTCAGCTTAGCGCCTTAGGATTGCGGGCCGCTGTCGAGGAGAGCGAAAAAAAATTAGGCGAAAAGATCCATGATGCATTGCGCGAAAGGATCCCTTATATTATTGTATTAGGTGAGAAAGAGCAAAAATTGAACAAAGTGTCGGTCAGGGCCTATGGGGCGCGCGCCGAAGAACTGATGGATCAAGAGAGCCTCATCGAGAAATTGGTTGAAGAAAGGAATTATCGACTTTGAGAATTAATAGAGAAATTCGAGCGCCAAGAGTACGGGTCATCGATAAAGATGGCGAGCAAATTGGAGTCCTTCTCACAGGGGAGGCCATCTACAGAGCGGAACAAGCGGGACTCGATCTCGTCGAGATTTCTCCCAATGCAGAACCGCCCGTGTGCAAGATCATCGATTACGGAAAGTACCGTTATCAGATCACAAAAAAAGAAAAAGAGAGTAAAAAGTCACAGCACCAAGTAAAAGTTAAGGAAGTTAAGGTCAAGCCCAACACCGATGAACATGACATCCAGACGAAGCTCAAGCATGCAAGAGATTTTGTCGCCAAGGGAGACAAGGTCAGGATCACCTGCACCTTCCGCGGCAGAGAAATGATGCACACCGAGTTTGGAGAGAGGATCGTGAAGCGCATGTGTGAGGACCTCGCCGATGTGGCAGTTCCCGAAGCCCCTGCGAAGATGTTTGGGAAGATCTTATCCATTGTCCTAGCCCCTGGTGTCAAAAAGGTAGTTAAAGGAGTACACCGTGCCGAAAATGAAAACGCGGAAGGCCGTCAAGGCAAGATTTAAAGCGACGGGGACAGGAAAGCTGATGTTCAGCCATCCTGGCCGCCGCCACATTCTGACAAAAAAATCCTCGAAACGCAAGCGCCATATGAGAAAAAAGGCGCTCGTTCCCGCAGGACAAACAAAAATGTACGCGCGCCTCATGGGCGTATAAGGAGAAAATTATGGTAAGAGTCACAAACGCCGTTGCAGCGCTGCGCAAAAGAAAAAGACTGCTCAAATTGGCCAAAGGATTTGTGGGCGACCGCAAAAACCACTTGCGCCTCTCTTCCGACGCTGTCATGCAAGCGATGGCCTTTAATTACCGCCATCGCAAAGAGAGAAAAAGAGATTTCCGCAAACTTTGGACCGCCCGCATTGGCGTCGGCGCCAAGGCCAACGGCATCTCTTACAGCAAGTTCATCAATGGCCTCAAAAGAGCCGGCTGCGGCATCAACCGCAAAATGCTCTCCGAGATGGCCATCAGCGATCCGACGAGTTTCGCTGCCATCGCCGGTTCCGCTAAGCAAGCCCTAGCTTAAAAACTTTTGAGCCCGGTCACCCGGGCTTAATCCCTCTGGAGTCACACGTGGAAGAGAAGGTTGCAACGCTTCGCAAGCAATTCCAGTCCGACCTCAGCTCCGTCAAGCATTCCAAAGATGTCGAACAGCTCAAAGTCAAGTACCTCGGCAAAAAAGGCCCCATCGCCGAGCTCATGCTGCACCTGCGCGACTGCACCCCCGAAGAGCGCCCCCGTCTTGGCAAGTGGATCAACGAGCTCAAAGAAGAAGTCTCCCTGCTCGCCACCCAAGCCTTTGAAGGGCTCACCCTCGCCGAACTCTCCGAGCGGATCCAAGAAGAAAAGCTCGACATCACCCTTCCCGGCAGACGAGACTTCCTCTCTCATAAGCACATCATCACCCGCATGCGCGACGAGGCCATCGAGATCCTATCCGGCATGGGATTTACCGTCCAATACGGCCCCGACATCGACTCCGACTACTATAACTATGAAGGCCTCAACTTCCCCCCCCACCATCCCGCCCGCGACATGCAGGACACCTTCTACATTTCCCCCACCATGCTCCTCCGCTCCCACACCTCCAACACCCAGCTCCGCGTCCTCGAATCCCACAAACCCCCCATCCGGATCATCGCTCCCGGCACCGTCTACCGCAACGAAAACATCAGCGCCCGGTCCCACGTCTTCTTCCACCAGATTGAAGGCCTCTACGTTGACAAAAACGTCTCCTTTGCCGATCTTTTCGCCACCATGAACGAGTTCTGGTCCAAAGTTTTCAAAGCTCCCGTCGAATCCCGCTTTCGTCCCAGTTATTTCCCTTTCGTCGAACCCGGCCTCGAAGTGGACCTCAAGTGCACCAACTGCCACGGCTCCGGCTGCGGCCTCTGCAAGCATACCGGCTGGCTCGAAGTATGCGGCGCCGGTATGGTGCACCCCGAAGTCCTCAAAAACGGCGGTATCGACCCCGAAATCTACTCCGGCTACGCCTGGGGGATGGGCCTCGAGCGCCTCGCCATGCTCCGCTATGGACTGCGCGATATCCGCCTCTTCACCCAAAACGACCAGAGGTTCCTCGACCAATTTTGATTGTCTTTATTCCTCAAGATCTTATAATATCCCCCTATCTGGAAGAGTGGCAGAGTGGCCTAATGCGGCTGTCTTGAAAACAGCAGTTGGAGCAATCCGACCGTGGGTTCGAATCCTACCTCTTCCGAAAACGCAACCAATTCGAACCCTTGCTCTCCTCAAGGAGAGCAGGGGGAATCGATTTTCAGAACGTCCTCATTCTTCCTTCAGCAAATTCCCGAAATCAATAATCTTGTAAAAGTACCCGCTTTCCTCGACCGATTCCTGCACTCCATTGACATGGATCAATATCGGCAGGACGACCAAGCCTTTAGGCATTATTAGGCGGTTTATTTTTTCCTGAACTTCTTCAATGACCTTATGGCTAATGGGATGCCGGGAAAACTTGATTTCGCAAAGGTACAAGTTATTGAATTTTGTTTGGATCAGATAATCCACTTGGCATCCCTTCTTGTGTTTTGTCTGTCTTTGCAGATAGGGATTATCGGCTATGATATCCTCAAAGCGGATGTTGAGGTTTTGTAGAATATAGTTGCGATTACCGAGAACCAAGTTCTCGAACTGATATCCCATGATCGTTTCCCAGCCCGCAAGCGAAGAAAGCGCGACCTCTTCAAATCGTCTCTTCTCGATGAGGTCGAGTCGGGGTTCGATGTACTTTAAATAAAAACGGAGATAATTATCACTAAGGCGGAATTGACTGATCTTCCCCGATTTTCCTGATTTTAGAGAATAGGTGTAGTCTCTTGTGATAAAACCGCCCTTAGTCAGGTCCACGAGATACTCGCTTAACCGCCCGCTGCTATCATATCCTGTGAGCTCAACGATCGTTTCATATTCTGCAGGGCCATTTTCAAGGGCTGAGACAATGTTCTTGTATAGCTTATCGCGCTTGCCAAAAATTTCATGAAAAATTCGATCGAACTCATTGACAAAAGCTCCTCCTTTTGTAAAGCACTGCCGCCGGATATTTTCATCAGCGGAAAACTGCCCTTGGATCTGTTCCAAATACCAGGGTACGCCTCCCGTGACTGCCAGGACTTTAAACTTTTCGTAATTTGATCCTCGAAAGCCCACGGACTCTAGCAAGTAATTACAGTCATGCAAAGGCAAAGGGTCGAGGCTTAGAGACCAAGAAATTCGTCCATAAAAGCCCTTGCTGTTGATAATATTTTCGTCGATCCAGGTTGAGATCGAACCGCAGAGAATTAAGATCAGCTTGGGATTCTTGCTAAACTGTTCATCCCAGGCAGTTTTTAACTGACCCAAGAAATCCGAATCTTCCGACCCCATCCAGGAAATTTCATCCAAGATCAGGATGACTCTTCCCGTCTGAACCTGAGAAGCCAGCAAGGAAAACAACGTTCCCCAATCATCTGCTTTGACAGTAGGAAGCTGCGTGATTTGGCTGAGTTGTCTTGCGAACTCATCGAGCTGCTTTTGCCGTGTCGTATCCTTTTGCGGCGGCAAACCAACGAGTTTTAGAACTTTTTTCTTTTTGCTAAATTCCTCAAGCAAACGGCTTTTACCGATACGCCTTCTTCCCTTGACGACCACCAGGCTTGCAGTCTTTTTATCCAGCAGGGCATTCAAATCATGCAGCTCTTTTTTCCGACCCACGAAGATATTTTCAGACATAAGACCTCGCATAAATGTTCGCCAAAATCATAATTATCGTTTTTGCGAACAAAAAAGACAAGAGAATTTTGTTCGCCAAAATTCAAAATCGCGTTTTCGCGAACAAAAACTAGAGGTAAATTTTGTTCGCCAAAATCAAATTTCGTGTTTTGGCGAACAATTTAATCATAACTTATTGATAATAAGCTGAATGGGAGTATCAAGATTTTGATGAAATCTCACTTGAGGGGATTGTGAAATTTATCTTAGATGTGAAGCCCCTTTCAGTATGAGGGACATGCAAGCTGCGAACCCACACGGCTGAGGGGGTTGCTTAACTTGTCGAGGAAGAGAGTCCTATAAGCATGTTCAAGAGGGGGCGCGCTGCTTTGCAGTTATGGCATAGTGTGGCCATTTACGTGGCGCAAAAGCCTTTTTGCGCCATATTTTTCATGAATTTAATCCATTGATTATTAAGGAGATATAAATATGCTGTAGAAAAATCTTAAGCGTAACACCTTGATTATAAATAGGTAGGGGCAATAGTGGCGCGAAAGCTCCTTTTGCGCCACTTTTTTCCTTTTGCGCCACATTTTGGCGCAAATGGCGCAAAAAGAACTGTTGATCGCCTCTTCTAAGAAAATCAGGATGCGAAGGCTTGCGGGTTCAATCGGTAATAGGTGATCGTATCGCCATAATTTTTATCAACGTAGAAAGGGGGATGTCTATAGACTTCCCTCAGTCCCCATTTTGATTCAATCAGATCGTCGGCGATATAAACTCCAAAATGGACCCGCTTTGAGTCTGAAGCGTTTGAATAGACAGCAAGATCGCCTGCCTGGGGCTGGACTGTAGGGGTGAAATACTTCTCGAGCAGCTTGGACTCTTCATTACCAAATAGATCGGCGTCTGTGATGTCCTGGGGCAACTTGTCAAGCTCAGCGCCAAAAATCTTATCTAAGGCGTACGTGTGGCAAGTCCCAGAAAAATCTATTTCATCCAGGCAGGCGATTTGTGGAAGCTCGGCAATAACACGAAGGGGTTCTAAGGGATATTTGCGGAGGATCGCGAGGATTTTGTCGTTCGCTTTATTGGAAACATAGCGGAATGTTTTATCTGCCGTTAGGATATGCATAGGCCCATGGGCTTCCTCGTGTTTCGGTAGAGCTTGGAAAGGTTCCGCTGCTTTTTTGAGACGATAAAATTTCGCTACATCGCCGCAATGCGGAGGGAGGAAAAAGATGTCATGTAGGAAGGCAAAGGGAGTTGGAAAGTCGCCTTGGCCCCATTTCGATTCAACGGTCCCGATGCGTGTAGAGTTTCCGTTGGGCTTATTGCTCTGAAAAATTCCTGAATGAAACGGTTTTCCATGGACGTAATAGACGACACGATCGCCTTCTTCCGGTTGCTCAACCCCATCGAAAAAGCGATTCACAAAATATCCGATCCCATATTTTTTGCACTGGTGCTGAATTTTTATGATCGGCAAGCCGCAGATTTCCTCGAGAGGTTTTCCTGTCCTCTCAAGCGCATACTGATGACTGCTTAAACGGGCCTGGCGATCGTCGTTTGATGTCTCAAGGATTTTGAAAAAAACATCGTCCTGTATACACCTCGAGACCCATCTCCATGGGTCGCCGGATGCATTTCCAATTTTTTGATCCGTTACCTGTGCTGCAGTCCTATCCCAAGGAGAGCCAATGCGGTCTCTGAGCTCATGAACACGGGAGGCCTGCAAGACCTGTTCATCGAGAATCCGGGAATAGGTATGGCCCCCTCGGAATGAAGTATGCCCTTCGCGCCCAGCAATGGAACCTGCGAAGCCGTCTAAATTGAAATGGATGGTTGATGTCATCTAGAAGCCAAGCCTTGTGAGATCGTAATATAATAGCATCTCCAAAGCGTTTGTGCCTAAAACTTTCTAAGGCGCCTGCAGGAGTTGGGCCGAGACTGCTGATTTTCCCCGGTCAAGTGCTCCTTTTAGGGGGCCAACGAACCCGCTAGGAGCAAACCGACGATCTTAAAATGCCCATTTTTTGCGGCGGCTAATATGGCAGGCTCGATAGGGATCCCGCGGCTTGTGAACAGTTTGCGGACGATCTCCAGATGCCCATTTGCTGCGGCCCGTTCGATGGCGTGGCTGCGAACGGTGTTTGAGATGTGGATATAGCTTCTTGCCAATGTGCGTACAATCTCAAGATGCCCCTTTTCTGCGGCCCCAATCAGGGCGCAATCTCGATAAAACCGCGAAGTGTCCACGAGATATGTCACTTCATGCAATAAGCTCACCATGAATGTCTTGCCGGCGCGCGCATTCCTAATGAGGGACATATCCGGATCGTCAGTGCGCTCGGCTTGGGCCAGCGCGGCGGAATACAAAAGGGCTGCGGTTTTGAAGTGACCATTTCGGGAAGCCGCATCGATGGCAGGGGCCAGACAACTTTTTAAAGCAGGGTGGTCAGTAGAGAGGAGCAGATGGACAACGCCGTGATGCCCCCTTTCTGCGGCTCTAATCATCGCCCTGTTAAAAACTCCGTTCGGTATCGTGTAGCCGATGGCGAGCAAGCGGACAATGTCGGTATGCCCGTTCTCTGCGGCTGCTAATAGGGGAATCTTTCGCTCGGGGTCCGGGATGTTGCGGCTGATAAGCAATTGACTGACAACGTCGATACACCCCTCCGCTGCAGCGCGGCCTGCTGTAGAATACCTCACATTATTCTTATACTGCTCAGTCTTGCGTGGGTCATTTAACAACAAATGGAAGATGTCGTGATGCCCCTTTTTTGCTGCCTCAAGAGCAGCAGAGCCTGTAACTTGGTAGGGAATTTCGCTGCCTGTCAAGGAGTAGCCTAATAATTCTCGGACAATGTCAATATTTCCATTGGCAGCGGCTTGCATCAAAGCGCGCACAATATTGTTTAGTGAAATGTAGCGATCGGTCAATAAGGCGCGGACTTGCTCTACATTGTTTTCCCTCGCAGCGGTGGTGATTTTTTCTCCGGCCTCTGGATCCGCCAGCAGCGTAACGATTCTGTGAGCTATGGGCACCGCAGGATTCTCTATCAGTTCTCCATTAATATGCGTCATTCTGTTTCGGCAGGTGGGACAGCTTTGTTGTCCTTTAAGCCAAGTCCCTAGGCAAACGGCATGAAACCGGTGGAATACCTCGCCAACCTTATGGGCCGCACCGTAAGAGACTTCCTCGCAGCAAATGGAGCAAGTGTCTGTGATACGATCTGAATTTTTAAAAGTTACAACTGACATAATTATCCTTTATTAGTGTTGAAATAATTACCCAGCGCAGCAAGGGCAATGGCCCCTGCTCCAACGGCAGCCGTGGCAGCATGATTTGAGACCTCATAGCCGGTGAGGAGCAAACTGACGATGTTAAAGTGCCCATTTTTTGCGGCGGCTAGAATGGCGTGCTCGATAGGGATCCCGCGGCTCGTGAAAAGCTCGCGGACGATCTCCAGATGCCCCTTTCTTGCGGCCCGTTCGATGGCGCAGCCCCGTGCAGCGTTTGAGAAATCCAGCCCTTGCGACAACGCGCGGAGACAAGCTATTGATATGGGGTAGTTGATAGAAATGAGCAGACGGACAACATCGCTATGTCCATTTTCTGCCGCAATCGTCAGAATCTTTTGGAAAAAGAGAGGTGGGATTGTGTATCCCGTGAGAAGCATGCGGACGATATCGGTATGCCCATTTTCTGCAGCTGCTAAAATGACATCCTGGCAATAGATAAAATGGATATCTCTGTTGATGAACATTTGGCTGACAATGTCGATGCCCACTTTGTGGACAGCTGCATTAGTCACTTCTCCAAAGCAAATGGCGCACGTATCTGTGGTGTGGTCCAAATTTTTAAATGTTATGGAAGACATAAAAACCTATTAGTTATTAATAGTATAATTTTATCATAGTATTGTTTTAAAAGTATATTAAAATTTACAATTAAATTAAATGTGTAACATCTTGAAAACGAGGCGCTTAAATTAATTCTATTGTTATCCTATTGATTGTTAATCGCTTGCAAGTTTCCTTCGGGGCTTCTCCAAAAAAGCTGGTAATCTCTCGCTACTCATTGTTTTAAATCTCTTATTCTTATATCCTTGTTTGCACTATAAATCATTCATTCGCCGCTGCTCCGATAGGAAAAGTCCGCGCAGCCAGATTTCAACCCAAAATACTATGAATCCCAAGACAGAACTCAAGTACCTATTTCTTATTGTGATTGTTTTCATTGCTGCGTGCATTGAGACAGACATCTACCTGCCTGCGTTTCCCGACATGATGCAGTGGTTTTCGGCTACCGAAGGGCAGATCCAGGGATTGCTCACCTGGAACTTTGTGGGGATCTGCGTATCGGGTCCCTTCTATGGGCCTATTTCAGATTCCTGGGGACGGAAGAAACCGCTCCTCATCGCTTTGGGAATGTTCCTCGCGGGAAGCGTGCTTACCGTGATTGCGCAAAACCTCGATCAAATGCTTTGGGGGCGCATTTTGCAAGGCCTCGGGAGCGGGGGATGCTTTACCCTGGGAACGGCCATTATTTTTGATACCTTTCAAAAAGAGAGAGCCATTGACGCGCTGAACAAATTGAACACCGCCATCCCGCTCATTATGGCAGCCGCTCCCATGCTAGGGGGATATCTCAACTACAACTATGGGTTCCGCTCAAACTTTTTAGCGATTGGGGTCTTCGTGCTCATCAGCTTGCTTGTTTGCCTGACGCAACTTGGGGAGACGTTGCCGAAGGAGAAGCGGGTGCCGCTGAACTTTGCCAAGGTCCTCAAAGACTTCAGGCAGGGCCTTTTTTGCGTTCCCTTCTGGCAGCTCACCTTGGCCACCAGCGTCATCTTTGGAGGCTATATCGCGTTCCTCTCAGGCATCTCCGTCCTCTTTGTTGTGGAGTTCGGGATGAGCAAGGCGCTCTTTCCGTTTATCCAGGCAGCTGTCTTAGGCGGCTGGGTAGCGGGCAGCTTGACCATCAAGCCGGTGATCCGCAAGTGGGGCATCCCCAAGATCAAGCGAGCCGGGATCGTCCTCAGCGTCCTCGGCGCCGCTCTCCTGGGGC
>Ga0207105_1054_pt1 | contig 28343 bp, 16 predicted proteins | sample Alteio_BWMinHeat_77_FD_153569 | JGI IMG/M metagenome (GOLD analysis project Ga0207105, IMG submission 153569) | Enriched cells from forest soil in Barre Woods Harvard Forest LTER site, Petersham, Massachusetts, United States -... | ecosystem: Environmental > Terrestrial > Soil > Temperate forest >... | reverse complement strand
CTGAATTCCAAAATGTTTAGCTTTCTTGGGGCACGCTTTCAGCCTTTTTATATTTTTGTAGGATGAGCTGTCGGCCGACGTTGATGACGATTAAAACAAGTAAAAAAGGATAAAATACTTGCAAAATCGGCTCGGTGATGAAGGTGATGCCTTGCAATCCAAAGATCGACATCCCAAAAGTAGCCACCTGAGTAAAGATAATGGCGATGGGATATTGATTTGCATTGCCAAAAAATGTTTTTGCTAAGAAGTCGGCGTAGACGCTGACAAGTGCAATCGATGTAGTAAAACAAGCTAAGAAGACGCAAAGGGCGGCAATGATGCCCAATTGGGGACCTAAGACCAGATGGGCTATGTAGACGAATAAGCGATCCTTAGGCACACCGATTAAGTTTTCCGATTGTGCAGCAGCCAAACCAATTAAGCCGATGTAAACTAGCGCCAAGAGCAAGACGCCAATAGCTGCGGCCTTGAGGGCTTTTTTAAGAAGCGTTGTTTCATCAGGATTAGATTTTCTTAAGATGTCGATAATCGAAGCGGAAAAGAAGAAAGAAGCGATAAGATCCATGGTGTTATAACCCTCTTTAAGGCCCAAGGAGATTGCTTCTGCGGGTTGCATCGCTCCAGAAGGTATTGCGAAATCGACTCCCACAAAAACAACTAAAGCTAAAGAAATTAGCAAAAGAGGAGTTAACACATAACCCAAAATGTCAAGCATGCGATGCTTTTTATAGATCACCAAAGAGACGAGCAAGCAATATCCTATGCTAAAGAGCCATAAGGGCATAGCATTGGGAAAATGCTGGGATAGACTCGCATAGGCTAAAGTAGCACAGCGAGGGCCGGAGCCAAGCGGAATCCACACGGTTAGAAGGATCAAAGTCATCAAAAAACCGGCCGATTTGCCTAAGCATTTAAAGAAAGCCGAATAATCTCCGCGATAGACTACCATGGCGATGACGCCCATAAAAGGCAACGCTACGGCGGTGAGCACAAATCCTAAGGTAGCGAAGGTCCATTGATTTTGGGTGATTTGTCCGACGAATAAAGGGAAAATGAGGTTGCCCGAGCCAAAAAACATAGAAAATAGGGCAAGACCGATAAAAAAAGTCGACATAGAAGATGAAGCTTTCATATTATCCTTAAAAAATTACTTCTGAGTTTGTATAATAATTACTTAAGAGGGTATTCCCTCTTTAGGCTTGCACGAACTGATTAACAAATTAATAGTTATCCCCCACAGGGGTTCCCGTGCCGATAGTCATAGAAAGGTTGGAGAGAGAAAAAGATAGAGCAACGCTCAAAAGATGCGGATTTAGTAAGAGAGGCCTTTGATTTTTCATAGTTAAGTCAATAAAGTCAAAATATTTAATAAGTGCCACTATATCGGAGGTTTACATTTATTTCAACAATGAAGTAATTGTAAGTAAGGAGTAGTGGCCAATATAGGTCCGTTTGTGAAAATAGAAAAAATCGTACAACTGCTCTCATCTGCGAATGTTCATCTAGAGGATCCTGCCTTCCTTTCAAAAGTTTTCACTTTAATGGTCAAAAGACGAAAACGCCTCTGGGGCCGAGAGGGCCGGCGTTTTGAACGCATCAGCATCGAAGAATACGATGATTTATCCAAACGCATTGACCGCACCAATCTCCAAGATAGTAGTGCTGTTCGCAACGTATTGCGCACGCGTAGTTTGGCAAATATCTTAATCGATGATCAAGGGGATCTAGACCTCAATCTTTTAACTCAAGTGATTGATTATTTATCCAACCAATCCTACTCTTTGGGACCTAACCGGCAATACGATGTAAAGAGGCAAGATCAAATTCTCAAAGCATTGACATTGCTGAAAAAAGCGCCTGAGTTGCAAAGAGCATTAAAAAAAGTCGGCAAGCCCTCTTCACACAAGATTGCAGAACAGATGATTCGAGATACGTTGCAGCTGCCCTCTAATATTGGAATCAGCGATGTGCATGCGCGCCGCGCGGCCTTATCAGCCTGGCTTTGTTATTTAAGACAAAGCGTTGGGTCATGTTTTGCAACGGCTCCTGCCATCATTGTCCACGACGAACAACCTCTGCAGTTTTTTAATGACATTATCGAGCTGCTTGGCACAGGGCGTTTAAAACGAACTTTTGGCGGGGTTGAGTATGCCGTTCCTCTCAGCGCAAGCTGGGGTGTAGGAGATCTGCGCAGGATGTTTGTAGTTGAGATGGGTCCGCCCTTGGAAAAAATGGATCTTTGGAGTTCTCCTGGACTCTTAGTCGCTTTGGAAGCTACAAACTTTATCGATCCTTCTTTGGCGTTGAAGCAAAAAATTGAAATCTCTAAAAATCTCGTTCAGAAAGCATTAGATAAGCATTTTGAAAAACAAGAGATTTTTTTGCTTTCTGTTGAGAATCTGATTCGGTTTATCCTGCTAGATCACTTAAATCTCACAGAGCACGATCTACAAGATTATGAAAACCGGCCGCGAGGAATGATTCAAAGCAGCCTGCTGTTGCAAGTGCCAAAAGCTGCCTTTGGCAGCGGCGGCAAAGGAGAAGCATGTGCGCGTTTTTATCTGATGCTGGAACATGCTTCGAATGCTTTTAAGGGATTGGCCGATAATGCCTTGCTGAAAGTCTGGGAGTTCAGTTTAGCTTCTTTTGCTGAAACTAAAGCAACATTCACCCGCTGGAACCTTTATTCCAGTTTAGGTCTTCGTCCCGAGGATAAGGGCGGCATCGGCAATGTGATGTTCGAAATCATTAAAACCAAGTTGGAAAGGATTAATGAGCAAGTCCATCAACATCAGGGGGAATATGAACAAGTTTACAGCCATGTGAAATATCTTGAAGGGCGCATGCGGCAAGCCTCTACTGAAAAAGAAGCTCAATGGATTAAAGTGGAATATCAAAGCAAAGTCAATGAATTGCATCTTATGGAAGAGCTGCGCGATAAAGCCCACGATAAAGCTAAACAGATGGCGAATCTTTTTGATCAACTCATTGAGATCTATGACAAGCTATTTCCACAGTATTTCCAGGAAGTCTACGATGCGGATATGCATGAAGTTCAAGTCGGCCCCTATGATGATAGTCCGGCAGGCTTTCGCCTGCTCTATAAGCATGGCAGAAGCAATACATCTCAATGGACAAGCATTAAAAGCCCCAATGAATTTATCGAAGTTTTAGTATCATTTTTTACTGCAACAGAGTCCGGGATCAGCTCCTCTGAAGAACTTGAAGGAGTGCAGACTGATATCTCAGAGATCATTACAGCCGTCGTCAATCACATTAGAACTCAAGAGTTTTTAGAAACAGCCTTTTATCGAATAGCTGCCGCTTACAATACCCCTATCGTGAAAGACCCTTTGGAAAATTTAGATAAGATTGAAAAAAAACCATGGGCTTATACCTCCGGTGGAACCATGGGTACATTGGTCAGCTGCTATTTCCGCAGGGAACAAATGCCGACTGAAGTTGGAAGATGGGTAGAAAATCCTACCGAATTGCTCGTCTTCTTGGTCGATACCGTAAAACAGCTTCCAGTGAAAACAAAAGAGGAATTTTTACAAAATCCAAAGAAGTCATTGCTGATTCATTCTCCGACGCATGCCTTTTTATTAAAACCTGGCGTAAGCCCATTTAAAGAAGCTTGGAATAATGAAGCCTATACTTACATATGGCTAAGAGATAATCTGATCAAACCTATGGAGACATTCAATGAAAACCTCCTATTTACCGAAGAGATGATAGAATTTTTAATTCAGACATTTGCAGAAAAAGTACCGGAAAACTTTAGATATTATTTTAAAAAAAGCTTCGGGAGCATTCATCAAAAGATGTATCCGCGCGAACTCCGCTTTCACCTACTAGATAATATCGACCATCAACGCGGTCTTCAATATGCCGGAAGAGGAGTGCTTTCTTCTGAAGATATCGATAGCATGTTTTTTTCTCTCCTTCCTTTGTGCCCCAGGCATCAAATTCAAGAAAGAGTGCTACAGATTATTGCTAAACTACCTGGATTAAACGATGAGGTTCGTGAGAGAATCAACACTCTTTTGCAAGAACTTACCGTAAGCGTAGGCTTTCAGCAATATGTGGGGGCAAATACCCTGCAAGATATTACTAGAGGCTTAATTAGTTTGGCTGCGGAGACGACCACAACATCAATCGATTATCATTGGCACGTAAGCGCTGTTGCAAAGGCTTTAGGCTTTGCAATTCCAACGCCGGTGATTTTTGCAGATACAAACTGGGTTAAAGACGAGTTTGGATTTGTCGTAAACCCAGGGACCGGCAAGCTGAGTTTATGGAGAGTCGATTATACGGGCAGTGTCGGTGTTCCTATGACAAGCTGGGAGCAGTGGCTCAATGGCAGCCGGCAGGATCGCACCTGGGGTATCTACACAAGACCCTATGAATATAGCACATAAATCATTCTTTTTTTTCTGAATAATCTATTTAAGAAGCGCTTATTTTAAAAAGCACGTAATAATTCAGTGCATAATAATCTCATAATCATGAACATATGAACATAATTCAAATTAAAAAAACACACCTCACGCTGTATCTAAAAGCAACATAAAACAGATATATCTTGACTTTAACGAAACTAATCGATAAATAAATTAGCGTTAAAAAAATTAAGAGTTTCTATCAAGACAATGTTCAACAGCAAAGAGCGCGAGCCGATTTAGAGAATACCAAAAAAGTTGTAATGCCATTAAACTGCATGGGAACTTTGTAAACCTCTCTTAGTTAATAAAACACATTCTTGATAAATAAAAAAATGAAAAAAAAGTACAAACCAAAATGGAGCATAACATGAAACTTTTTAAGTTTTTGTTGCCCTTATTGATTGCTGTGGGATTTGCTTCCCCTGCTTTCGCTCAGAACAGGGCGCATGAACGCGAAGCTCAAGACTTCTCTCGCTTCGATGAAGAATTAAATGAAAGAGATTTTGACGCTTTGAGAGACTTCCTCTACACAAAGAGAACAATTGATGTTAAAGAAAAAGCTGATAACTTAGCGATCAGCGGCGATGTTCGCACAGAATGGCGCCATCTTAATGAAAGAAGAAAAGGACATGTTCTGCGCGGTGGAAATCACGTCGATTCCAATGGCATCCCACTTTCTCGCAACGACTTCGATATTGAATTCAACTTGCGCTTTGATTACGTCTGTGATCGCGCTTGGGCAGTAGCTCATATCCGCTACGACAACGGCGCCGGTGTGGACGACAACGGCAAGCTCTGCTGTGACGACCCAGAAGGCTACCACGGCAGCGGCTTTTGCGATGATCTCTGCTTGAAGAAAGCCTACATGGGTTACAATATCTGCTGCGATGGCGACACGCGTTTTGATGTTGAATTGGGCCGCCGCAATCTGTACCATGTTTTCGATTCCAAGATTCAATTCTTAAGCCGTTTTGACGGCCTCTTGCTGAAATATTCCAGCAGCAATGAATGCTTTGCTGATTGGTACGTCAATGTAGCCGGATTTGTTGTCGACGAAAGAGTTAACCATTTTGCTTGGATTACAGAGATTGGTTTTATCAACATCTGTGACTCGGGCTTCGATTTCAAATACTCCTTTATCGATTGGGAAAAGCATGGAAAAAATCGCTGCTTTGCTCAGAATCCAAAAGGGTTTAGATTCCTTAATTCCCAGTGGACTGTTTACTATCATCTCGATCCGGAAATCCTCTGCGTCCCAGCAAAAGTCTATGGCGCTTTTCTATGGAACGCAGCTGGTCATAAGCATACAGTTGGTCATAAGCATACAGATGGTGATGAGCATGCAGATGGTGATGAGCATGGTCATGAGCATAAGCGACGCGCTAACCTAGGTTGGTATGTGGGCTTCACTGTTGGTGAAGTTGTGCAAGAAGGCGATTGGGCAATTGATGTTCAATACCAAGTCGTTGAAGCACGTGCTATGCCAGATGATGATATGTCCGGCATCGGCCGTGGCAACGTTCGCGATGAAAGCTTCACAGTCGATGGCCGTGGCAATACCAACTTCCAAGGGTATAGAATTGAAGCTTTGTATGCTCTTACTGACAACTTGACACTCGATACGCAATTTGAATGGTCAACGGCATATCAAAAGTCAATCGGCGGAAGCCACAGGTACTCTAAGTTTGAAATTGAAGCAATCTACGCTTTCTAACTTCAACACTTGGATATAAGAGCTTAAAGCTACATCACTTGAAGGGAAGCTTCTAGTCATAGAAGCTTCCCTTTCGTCTTTTCCCCCTCTCATTATTATTAATAATTCAGAACTCTTGTGCTTATAAAGTAATTAATAAATTAAATGATTTAAATAAATTGTTGTGGTATTATTAGGTATGAAGGTGAGATTAAAATATAGTTGGTATTATGACTGCAGCAGCTGACAATTTTAGAGCCGGTATCGACGCGTTAAAACAATCTGATGTTCTTATCACTGATAAGAAGTTCGAAGTAATTGCAAAAGGTTCGATGAAGGGAAGAGTCCTTAAAACTCTCAGTTCTTTTTGTCGCGTTGCAACTCAAGGAAAATTCGATCCAACCCATCTTCGTGCCGATAAGGTTGCCAAAGCTTTATATGCGGCCTGTGCACAACAATGCGAGACCAATAAAAAACCTTTAGATAAGGAGGATTTTGATACTGTTTTAAATTTTTTAACAAAGGTGGCAGGAAAAACTAAAGATGAGAAAATGCGCACAAAAATTGTTAAACACGCCAATGCGCTGATTCATTTGCAAGATAGTCATCAAGGTTTTAAAAAGGAGTCTTCGCAGGTTGAGAAATTAGAAAATGTTAAGAAAGAAAAAGAACCTTTAGTAAGAAAATTTCCTAAAGAAAGTTTTAAATACTCAGTATATGTCCATTTTCCTAGCAGCAACAAGACGCCCCCTTCCCCTAAAAAATTTTTTGAAGATAAAGACATTCTTACTCTTCATAGAACCACTAAACAAGAGGTCTTGAAACAGGGAAAGGAGGAATTGACCGTCGAATATTCTGACGGCAAAGCCATTATTCAGCAAGTAGACACTAACTTCTCAAGTGCCATAAATGCCGCAGCAGCTATGCTTATTCTAGATCGTGGAGGTAAAATTGATATTTCAGCAGTAAAAGCGACGCGACAGATAGATTATCCCTCAGCATTCAAGGAAGCGAAAGAGGATATTGAGAAAGCTGGTTTAAAGGCAATCCACTCTACAATTTCCCCCAATCAGGACCCAGATCATCTGCAAAAACTAGCTGAGCTCATTTCTAAAAATGGATCAGCAATAATGAATGTCCTCATGGGAGAAATACATGGAGAGCCGCGAGGGCTCATCGTAGATAATCTATCATTCGATTCAAAAACTGTTAGATTGCGTGATCCTTATCATGGTTGGGATATCACCGTCTCATTAGATGCATTTAAGAAAATGATTCCCCAATGGTCAACTTCCTTAGATATTATCCAAATTCCCTCAAAAAAATGAGTTCAAGACCAGCATCGCAAATTCTAACTCAAGATGGCGAGAAGCTTCAGAGCCTATCCTGCACAAACCTCCTTTGTAGTTCAAGAAACTAATCGAGTTCTAATTCAAGGTCGGGCGGTGGCTGCTTTGCTAAAATGATGGATTGGAAGCCGATTGAAGCAGGCACGTGAAATTTGTTTAGGAGCCTTGTAAAAAAACGCGCTTGGCTGTGTTTCTCCCCTTTTTCAATTGTCACAGGAATCATAGGGTAGTGCGTTTCGTCGAGGATCTCGCGGAAGGAGTAAGAATGCTTTAATTTTTCAATTTCGGCATCGAGGTCTGGTTCATTAATAAAGATGCAGACGGAAATGCCTTTATCTAGGGTCTTTTTTATGGCAGAGAGACATTCAGGATTTTTTTCCAAGGGCTCAATTTCAGGAATCAAGACCACTTTCAAAAGGCGGTAAAGACGGTGCAGCCATTTAGAATGACCCTGTTCATGCTGGATAAAGAAACGCATTCTTCTTCTTTGAGCCCCTAATAACAATAGAGTATCGTTCCAAGCCGTATGCGTGCATACATAGACGGCAGGAGTGTCGGGAATATGGTTTAAACCCTGATAAGTTGTACGAAAATGCAGGCGCGAAAGAATCATGCACACAAATCGGGTTAAATAATCAAAAAATTGAAATGTAACAGCGATAGTGACCACTAAAGTCAGGCTGCCGACGATTGTAAAAGCTTGATCTGAGCTGAGTCCAAATACCTCAGAGAGAAGGTATAGCAATGCCGAAGCACATAGCACACCAAAAAAACTTAAAAAATTTGTTGCTGCAACAATCTGTCCGCGAAATTTTCTTGGGCTAGATACCTGGATGTAGGAGTCCAAAGGAATTTCGTACATTCCCCCAAAAAGCCCCACAATCATCACAAAGGGAATGACGGCAAATAAATGATTAGAAAATAGGTCGAGAAAATAGCAACTGATCGTAACGCCTAAGCCAGCTAAGGGAACGATGCCGAGTTCAACGATTTTTCCCGAGAGCTTTCCGGCAAGCATAGCACCGGAGCCGATGCCAAGGGCTGTAATTAAAAAGAGATATCCTCCTTGCACATCGCTAAGATGCAGCGACTGCACTGCAAAGGGAATCATATTTAGCTGAACGAAGGCGCCCAGGAAGAGGAAATAGGCAGAGCCAAAAACGGCAGCTAATAAGGAGGGTTCGCCCTTTGCAATTTTTAAAGAGGAGTATATTTCATATAAGAAGCTGGCGTTAAATTTTTTAGAAGAGCCCGAAGGAGGTGTGTATTCGATGCAAAAGCTCGTGACGACGCCGGCTAAAGCTACGCCCGTACAAAAAATTGCTGCGAAGATAAAATCTCTACCCGTGACATCAAGTAAAAATGAGGCGCAGAATGTACCTAAGATAATAGCTAGAAAGGTAAATGAAGTCATGAGTCCATTTGCCTTTGAAATTTTATCGCTAGAGACAAGCTCTGGGAGGATGCCGTATTTTGAAGGTCCGAAGATAGCGCTTTGTGTGGCTAGTAGAAATAAGATACAATAAGAACCTAGTTTGCTTTCATAGGCAAAGGCAAAGATTCCAAAAGCCATAATGGCTAGTTCAAAGATTTTTGTTAAGCAGATGATGTTTCGTTTGCTGAAGCGATCCGCTAATGTTCCCGATGATGCGGAAAAGAGCAGAAACGGCAAGACGAAGATAGCGCCTGTTGTAGCTAAAATTCTATGGCTGTTTTCGATGCCATCTAGTTGAATAAAGAAGTAAACAATTAAGAGCTTATAGACGTTGTCATTAAGAGCGCCTAAAAATTGAGTGACGTTTAAGTAGGTAAAGGAAGAAAAACGCCGGAGTAGAAAAGATCTCATGCTTGGCCATCATCTTTTTTAAAAATAAATATACCGCATTCTTTTATCATAATCTTCTTAAAATCTGGACCTTAGGATTTTTTTGTCGTTTTATCTATCTTAGGATGACTCTAAAGTATTAGTATGAATGCTTCGACTTTTTCCCTACAAGAGTTTTTTTCATAAGCCCTCAGTACCTATTTTTTGCAGATGCGCTTTTATTAAGCAAAAGGTTATGATGTGGCTTTTATTATTTCCCTCTTATGGATACTTGCGCTTTTTTAAGTAATCGTCTTGAATATCTCTATAAAAGATTGAAAGAACGCCTTTTTCTTTCTGCATACCCTCCATTTTCTCGGCGTCTCGTTGTCGTATCAAGTCCTTTAATGAAATCTTGGCTTATGCAACAGATGGCCAAAGATCCCGATGTCGGAATTGCAACGGGCGTAGAAATCACTTATTTGCATCAGGCGGTTGCTCAATTGCACGAGTCTTGCTCTACATCCTCTTGGAAGGAAAAAATTCCCACCCAATTGGAATTGGCCCTAAGTATTGAAGTGGCTATAAAAGAAATTTTTCAAGAGTGCGCTGAAAAAGATTTCGCTCCCGACATATGGCTGCCTGTCTTAGCACATCTTAAGTTAGTACAAGGAAAGCTAACTCGTAAAGGCGAAAAGCGCTTGGCCGCCCTCGCAGAAAAAATGTCACAGCTTTTTATAAGATATGGCATTTATGCCCAAAAAATGGTGGAGGAGTGGGAAAAAAAGCCCCTTATCAACTGGCAGCAGGCGTTATGGAAACACCTATTTCTTGAAAAACAATGGTCTTACCCTTGTCGTGAGCTTTCTGAATGTTTTTTTCAAATAGAGAATTTTGCACAAACCCAAATTCACATTTTTGCGATGAGTTTTCTTTCAAGGGTGGACTATGAATTTTTTATGCAGCTCTCCCAAGTAGCCCCCCTCTCCTATTATGTCTTGTCGCCCTGCCAGCAATTTTGGAGCGACATTCTTTCCGATCGTGAAAAAAAACGCATGCATGCCTTTTGGAAAGGCAAGCTTGCTTCTGAAAATCAACTAGAAGCCATGGACGCCTATTTATCCGACAACAACGCACTCCTTGCAAATTTTGGAAAAATCGGAAGAGAAATGGCTTTGCAAATTGAAGCTTCTGATATCCCGACCCATGAAGATTATGGAGTTTGTAGTCCTCTTCAAAAGATGCCTGACTATGAGGAGATGCTTAGGGACGAAGTGCATTTTGAAGAAAAGAGCGGATCTCTGACTTTGATCGAGGCTCTTCAAGCCGATATGGCGCTATTGCGCAATCCAGAAAGCGCACCAAAGATTGTATTTGGCCATTATGATCGAACGCTGCAAATTCATGTAGCTCCAACACCCATGCGCGAAATTCAAATTCTTTATCACAATTTGATGAATATCATCGACCAGCATGCCCAAGATAAGGCGCCTATTCTTCCTAGCGATATTTTTGTCATGGCACCAGATATTGCCGCCTACGAACCCTTCATAAAAGCTGTATTTGGAAATGCTGAAAGCCAGTTGGATTTTCATATCGTGGATCTTTCCATGCCGTCGCAAAGCGATCTTGTGCAGGGATTTTTGCATCTATTGAATTTGCCTTTCAGTCGTTGGGACGCAGCCTCTCTTTTGCAGCTTTTTGAATATCCAGCTTTCCAGCTGAAGCAGAAGTTGTCGAAAGAAGAGATTCATGAGATTCGCAATTGGGTGAAAAAATCTGCAGTAAGGTGGGGCAATGATTCACAGCATCGCAATGAAATCCTCAAAAGAGATCATTGCCTGCAAGGTATGCTGGAAGAAACCCCTATTGGAACATGGGAAGATGGCTTAGAGCGTTTGCTGGCCGGAATGGTCATGTTTTCTTCTGATGAAACAGCCCATATTTTTTCTATTGAGAGTATTTCTATTTCCACAACAAAAAGTGAGCTTTTAGGCAAGCTGATCAAGATTCTACGTTCCTTGCAAGAAGACCTCAAACCTTTGGGTAGCGGACTTGCCATGAATCTCAATGATTGGGCAGAGTATCTCAAATGCTTATTTGAGGCCTATTTTACAGTCGATAAAGAAGATCATGCTTTCGTGGAACATCACAAAGCCCTTTTTACCCATATTAATCAGATAAAAGCAGCTTTCCATCACTTTAAAGATGATCAATTTTCTTATACAACGATTAGACGCCATCTTGAGTCGATGCTGGAAAGTCAAAAGATATCCTATCGAGAGACGCATCTGCACGCTGTGCGTTTTTGCTCTATGCTGCCGATGCGGGCCATACCTGCTAAAGTCATCGCTCTCATTGGCATGCAAGAAGGTTCTTTTCCCAGGTCGGAGCAGCCGCATTCTTTAGATTTGATGGAAAAATCTAGTAAGAGCGATTATTGTCCCTCCCAGACTGACTTCGATCGCTTCCTTTTCCTTGAAGCTCTGCTTTCATGCCGCAATTATTTTTTAATGAGTTATCAAGGACAAGCTCTCTTTGATGCTAAAGAACAATCTTCTTCTCTACTAGTCACGGAGTTACTCGGTTATCTTGATAAGGCCTTCCAAATCGGTGATAAAAATATTTCCGATCTTTGTGTTTTTAAGCATCCTCTATATTCCTTTGATAAAAGTTATTTCGATTCTAAAGATTTTGGGCGGAGCTATTCTAACAGCGACTACCGTGCGGCTTTAGCTTATTATCATCTAGAAAAGCGGCCAAAACACCTTTTTGTTCCGGAATTTATCTTAAGCCCTTCATTGCGCAAGAGCGAAGAAATCTTTATCGACTTAAAACAGCTGATCTCTCTGGCTCAAGATCCTCTGAAAACTTATTTTGGTAAAACTCTAGGCTTCTATCTAGAAAGAGAAGAGGACCGCCAAATAAAGGTCGATGAAAACTTTATCCTTTCACCTCGAGAAATCGCGAGCTTAAAAAAAGCCTCCTTAAAAGGGTCCTTAAATGATCTCTTGCGAGTTGCTGAAAAAGAGGGCCGCCTTCCCTTTGGTCCTTTTAAGACCATGGCTGTCGAAAAAGTTCAGCAAGAATATGACTCCCTGCAAGCTAATTTAGCGGCAACCGGGGTGGACACGGCCCAAATTTTTCAAATTGATTTTAACGAAAAATATTCAACCCCTGCCTTTCATGAAGGCAAGTGGACTTTTCCTCCTCTTGAACTCAAGGTTCGCGATTCTTTAAAAGTTAAAATCGTCGGACACTTACCTGAAGTTTCTTCAAACGGACTCATCGTCCATCATAAAGATGATAGAGTCGATGTCGTCAAAGCTTGGCCGCAATTTTTGGCATTAAGCTGCTTGTGTAAAACATATTCTCCTCCTATTGACAGCCGTTTAATCTTTGCCAAAAGCGGAAGTATTAAGTCTCCTTTTTTTTCCGATCCTTATCCCCATTTGGAACGTTATATCGAATATTACTTTACAAGCCTAGAGTCGCCATCTCCTCTCATTCCCGATTGGGTTTTCAGCATCCTGACAAAAGATTCCGAAGCCTTCGAAGAAGAGATCCACAAAGACATTTTCCAAAGTCCTCATTTTTACAATGACTGTTTAAAGTGGATGTTGACCGGATCCGATATTCCCAATGTGCAATGTTTGTTGGGACATTGGCAGGGGCAAGCCCGCACACTCTTTGAAGAGTTATATGAACACTGGTATGCCGACAGAAAGCATAAAGGATCGAAGCCTTAAAATGAAAAGTTTTGATGTCCTAAATAGGCAAACCAACATTCATCACCCCTATATCTTAGAGGCATCGGCTGGCACCGGAAAAACCTTTGCCATCGAAAACCTTGTCGTGCGCCTGCTTCTTGAAGAAGATCCTCATACCGGCCAAGTCTTGTCTTTGGAACAAATTCTTGCTGTTACCTTTACACGCGCGGCGGTACGAGATCTTAAATCAAGAATCCGCAGCAACATTGTCAAAGCCTTGTCACATCTAACCCGATTTTCTCAGGAAAATTCAGATCATTTATCTTTGCCGGATTACCTCTTAGCTATTTGTCAGCAAGGTGCATCTCAGATAAAACTATCTAAAAAAAGATTAGAACAAGCTCTTTTTTGCTTCGACCAAGCTCAAATTTTCACTATCCACTCCTTTTGCGCCCGCATGCTGCGGCATCACGGCTTCGAAGGCGATTTGGCTTTGGATGCCATTAGATCAGATGATTCTATTCCTAGATCGAAGCTGTTAAGTATTATTCGCGATTTCTTCAGAACCGGCTTGCATAGTGATAAAATAAGCCCAACTCAATTGAAGATTGTCTTAAAAGAGTATGATAATTCGATCGAAAAACTTGAAGCTGCCATTTTCGAAAGCATCACCAAGGGCATCGATGTTGATGATTTTTTTGATTTTTCCGATCAGTATAACCAATTTCAAGCTGTTATGCAGGCTTTAAAAGGGCGTTTTGAAGCACAAAAGATCTTGGATGATTTTATCTTGCAGGCCCCTTCTTATAAAAATTTGTGCGACCGCCAAAAAAATATTAAACCCGAGACGCTTGAAAAAGCCACACGCTTCACACAACTTCTTGACAGCGATGAATGCTCTTTAGAACACTTTAAAGTCCTATTAATAGATGGAATGTTTTTTTTGAATGCCTTGCATGAATCTCAACTAAGTGCCAGAGGACAAAATCTTTCCGATATTAAACTGAACTATCCTCATTTCAACGAAACTATAAGGAAAGAACTCGCCCCTCTTGTCGAGCAAGCCTCAAGTCCTGTTGTCATCTTTGCTAAAATTGCAAAAGGATGCCAACAACATCTCAAACGCTATCTTGCTGAAGAAGAAAAGTTGGGGTTTGATGATTTTCTACAAGTTATGTTGCAAGCTATGAAAAATCCCCGTTTCATAGCGAGCATCCAGCAAAAATACTCTGTTGCCATCATTGACGAATTTCAAGATACTGATCCTGTGCAATGGAAAATCTTCCGCACTTTGTTTTTTGATGGAGACAAGGGGCGATTATATCTTGTAGGCGATCCTAAGCAATCGATTTACTCCTTCCGCCAAGCCGACATCTACACTTATTTTTCTGCTGTAAATCTTTTCTCTGAAGATCATCGCGCTTCGTTAGATACCAATTTCCGCTCCCAGCCTTTTTTAGTCGATGGCTTGAACTTCCTCTTTAAAAAAGCCTCTGAAAAATGCGGATTAATGGCTTTACCGCGCTTAAGCACTTCTTTAAGTTATCAGGAAGTTAAAGCGGGTTGTAAGCTGCCTGATAAACTTTTTTCCGATGCTTTAGGCGCAGTGCATTTTGCCTGTGTCAAAGTTGATAAAATACCTTCTCTTGAAAGAATAGAAAAAGAATATTTCTTGCCTTTCATTGCACAAGAAATTCAGAGACTTTGTCAAAAAGATGGATACGAATTCCACAACTTTGCCATCCTCATTGCCGACCGCTATCAGGGTGAAAGAGTTTCAGCGTTTCTCAAAAAATGCCATATTCCTACTCAAAAGCAACGCGGCAACGGATTAGCCGACTCTCCGGCTCTTACTGCCATGCACGAGATAATCAAAGCGGTGTTTCAACCACGCCATGAGAGCTCTTTGCGTATAGCTTTAGGCGGTAAAATCATTGGCTGGACTCATGCCCATATCCGCACACTTGACGATCCCGCCTTGCTAGAAAAAACACTCTTGCAATTTTATGATCTCCAAAAAGCAATGATGGCTTCTGGATTTGCCTCTTTTTTTCAAAATCTGATGCAAAGTTGTTGGCATAATGATGGAAAAACCGTAGAAGAGCGCTTACTTTTGCAAGATGATGGCATCGAATTTTACTCCGATCTTCAGCATATCGCCGATCTTTTAATGGCGCATTGCAGTCGAACAACCCTGACCTTTGAAAAAATTAGCTTATTTTTAGATGATTTTAAAACCCTTCAGATCGATGATGACGAACGCTTAAAAAAGCGCGGAGATGCCAATAAAAATGCAGTTCATATTCTGACGATGCATTCCAGCAAGGGCTTAGAATTCGATATCGTTTTTCCTTTGGGGCTGATTAAACAGTCTCCAACACCAACACAACTCATTGCAAACCCTCATCGCGATTTTACTTGCCTGATAGCCGTCGCTAATAAAGACGATGAAATTTATCAAAGACATTGCCAGGAATATGATGCCGAAAAAATGCGTCAGCTTTATGTGGCCTTGACCCGCGCTAAAATGCGTTTGTATATCCCTGCCCTAGTTTTAACCCAAGCAAAAGAGATTGATATAGGAACGGCATCGCCTATGCAGCTCTTTCTTGATCAACTACAACTAAATACTTGGCCTGATTTCGAAGGATTTATTGACGAGTGCGGAATGCAGCAAGGCCTCACATGCATCTGCTTGAATGAGATGGCCTTTGATCTTTCTACTCATTTTGACGATAAAGCCCAAATCGATTTGCTTGCCCCAAAGCATATTCAGATTCCAGGCGTTCAAAAATATATGCTGTCATTTACAACGATCTCAAAAGGGTCTAAACATGCATCTGTCGAAATACCCTCTGCAATAGAAACTCCGCATGATTTTACAGAGCTTAATAAGACCGCCTATACTCTGCCTGCCGGCAATGAAACTGGCATTCTTTTGCATTTGATTCTACAAAAAATCCCTTTTTCGTACGCTTACCAAGACAACCCGGATTTTGCAGATAAAATTCGATCATTTCTTGCAGACTCACCCTTTAAACACTGGGATGAGGTCATTTGCAAGATGATTTACAATGCTCTCAACATTGAGCTCTCTTGTGAAAATGGCGCATTCAAACTCGTCGATATCGACCCGTCTTGCATCTACCGCGAGATGGAATTTCTATATCCTATCGATAAAAACATCCCAGTTAAAGAATTAAACCATGTTTCCGGATACCTTAAAGGGGTGATTGATCTGATCTTTGAGCACCAAGGCAAATACTATATCATCGATTGGAAAAGCAATTGGCTAGGAGGCCATCAATCCGAATACACAGCCTCTAAACTTGACCAGGCGATGCAAGAAAATGATTACCTTCTCCAAGCCGAAATCTATAAAAGTGCCATAGAACGCTTTTTGAGGGTTATCGATCCGCGTCCCTTTGATGAAATTTTTGGCGGCGTATATTATCTATTCCTACGCGGCCTTGAGGCTGACACTCAAAACGGTATCTATATGATTAAAAATTCCGCCTTTGCATACGCATAATGTCTTTATACACATTAAGAAGCCAAAAAAGAAGAACTGCTACCGCACATACGCGTTAAGCTAACATAACACACCCTTTATCAGCGATTTAACTGTCGATTAAACAATTATCCCGTTCTTACAGAACTCAATCATTTCTTTGAAGATAACCCAGGCCTCTCGCTTTCGCTTCGGCCTGGGCTATGATATAAAGGCCTTTCAGGCCATGAAATAAGTACCTTTTTAAAAAATTGTTTTTAATGGTCTGAAAGACCACAATGACATAGCCCAGGCCGAAGCGAAAGCGAGAGGCCTGGGTTATCTTCAAAGGAATGATTAAGTTCTGTAAGAACGATATAATTTTTTATAGCAACTATGTGAGAACGAGCAGTAACGCCCTAGTCACATCATAATCAGGTAATCGACAGTTAAAACGTTGATAATAGGTATGTTATGTTAGCTTAACGCGTATGTGCGGTAGCAGTTCCTCTTTTTTTTAGCGCAGGCGGCTATCTTCTTGATTAATGTAAATGACGGGTTTGGATTAGTGTGGAAGAGTATTATTCGCGGTCGGGAGAGCTGAATACGTCTTTAAAGGCTTGCAAGGTGACATCGCGGCCGATGGCGGCAATAGCCTCGGTCAATGGAATGTTCTTGGGGCAGACTCTTACGCAGTTTTGGGCATTGCCGCAGTCGTTGACGCCGCCTTCTCCCATGAGAGGCTTTAGGCGCTTGGCTTTGACCATTTTGCCGATGGGATGGGCATTGAAGAGGCGCACCTGCGCCATGATCTGCGGACCCATAAACTTGGAATTCTTGTTTACTTGAGGACACGCTTCGACACAGCATCCACACGTCATGCAATTGGAGAGGGAATACATGATCTTTTGCGTCGCTTGGCTTATCTTAGGGCCAAATCCGCGTTCATAGGTGCCGTCGACATTGATCCAGGCCCGCACTTTTTTTAAATTTTCAAACATCAAATCGCGATTGACAATCAGATCGCGTATCAGGGGAAATTTTGAAAAAGGGGCCAACGTGATGGTACTACTGCCCGTTTCTTTGATGATCTTTTCAATGAGAGCAGTACAAGCTTGACGCGGTTTTCCGTTGATCAGCATGGAGCAAGAGCCGCACACTTCTTCTAGGCAGCCCTGTTCCCAGACAACAGGTTCGACTCTTTCGCCCTTGATGTTGATGGGATTTTGTAGAATTTCCATCAAGGCAGAGGTGACATTGACGTAAGGGGCTAACTCCAGCTCAAATTCTTCCCAATACTGATTTTCAGGCCTGCCACGCCAGATTTTTAAGATGTATTTATCCGCCATAATGCCTCGCTATAGTGGAAGTTGAATATTTGCCGGAATATTTTCTAAAGTAGGTTTTACCTTTTTAGCCTGTGAATAGTCGCGCAAAACAGGTTTAAGGTAACGCGTATCTACAGATTCATAACTAATGACAGGTTCATCTTGATTCGGATCATAGGTTGCGATGGTGGTTTTCAGCCAATGTTCGTCATCGCGATTGGGAAATTGGGGCTTAAAGTGGGCCCCCCGAAACTCATCGCGCAATAATGCTCCCTTGGTGATGATGAGAGCTAAATCAAGCATCGCCGAGAATTGATTGGCAAAAGCATAGGTTTGATTGGCAAAGCGGCTGCGGTCATCTAAAGAAATATGCTTATAGCGTTCGCGTATCTCCTTGATTTTGTCCATGGTCAGTTTTAAATCGGCGTTATCGCGTTTGACTGTGACGCACTTAACCAGCCATTCGGCCAACTCATCGTGAAGGCGATGGACATTCTCTTTGCCATTGCGCGAAAGAAGGTTCTGCTTAAACTCCTCTTCTTTGCTCATTTCGTTTTCAAAGATAGAGGCTGGCATATCTATAAAGCTCGATTCGATATTTTCCAAATAGCGATTAGCTTCATTGCCAGTCACTAGGCCGCCAAAGATGCAGGAAAGCAGCGAATTGGCCCCTAAGCGATTAGCGCCATGATATTGGTAGTCTGACTCACCTACGTTAAAGCAGCCGGGGATATTGGTCATTTGGCGGTACCGCGTCCAGCGATCGGCATCATCAGATGCTGGCCAGTCTACCCAAGCGCCTCCCATGCTATAATGCACAGCTGGGAAGATCTTCATAGGAACTTTACTGGGGTCTTCGCCGGTAAATTTTTCGTAAATATCAAGCACCGAAGCCAACTTTTGCCTCTTCTCATGCGAAAGATGTGAGATATCCAAATACACCTGCATTTGACCATCGATGCCAAGACCCATTTCACAGATATTTAATATTTCGCGCGCCCCGATATCGCGCGGCACCAAATTGCCGAAGGCGGGATAAAGGTCTTCTAAGAAATACCAGGGCTCGCCTGTCTTGCCGCACGGAATCTTGGTCCCATCGGGCCTTGCGATGAATTTGGATGAATCGCCATAAACCCAAATCCTGCCGCCTTCGCCTCGCACCGACTCCGAGATCAAGCGCATTTTATCGATGCCAGGAATTGCCGTAGGATGAATTTGGATAAATTCCCCATTGCCATACTTCATGCCTTGCTGATACAGACGTCCATTGGCAGCACCAGTGCAAAAAGTCGAATTCGTCGATTTTTTATATAAAACCCCTAACCCTCCGGTAGCGATGACTACAGCATCGGCTTTCAGTACCTGCAGTTTTAAATTAAACAAATCCATCAGCACAATGCCGCGCGCAATGCCTTGGTCATCGATGACTAAGCGCATAAACTCATGATTTTCAAATTTCTCCACCATGCCGCGCGCTTCATAGCGACGCACTTGTTCATCGAGGGAATAGAGCAGTTGCTGTCCTGTGGAGGCTCCGCTAAAAGCAGTCCGATTGTAAAGGGTGCCGCCAAAGCGCCGAAAGTCAAGAGTGCCCTCAGGTGTTCGATTAAAAGGGCATCCAAAGCGGTCCATCATTCGAATTATCGCAGGACCGCTTAAGCACATCTCTAGAACGGGAGGCTGATTGGCTAAGAAGTCGCCGCCCTTGATGGTGTCATAAGCGTGGATAAGCGGAGAGTCTTCTTCTCCCATCGTATTCATGGCGGCATTAATGCCGCCTTGCGCGCAGACAGAATGGGAGCGTTTGACCTTAGTCACCGAGACAAGTTGAATTTTGCAGCCATTTTCGGCGAGTCTGACTGCAGCAGATAGGCCCGCCAGGCCGCCGCCAACGATAATGACTTTTTTTTCGGTTTGTTTTACGGCCATAGATAAGTGAATTCTTTATTGTTTTAGGTTAATCCAATAGGTCAGCCAGATGGAGGCTAGGCCAAAAAAAGCGACGATGACCATGATTGCCGTTGTGATTTTCAGAAAGATGTGTTGGGAAGCAGCTGTTATTGTCACACCCCATTTGATCAAAAAGGTCCATACGCCGTTGAAGGCGTGAAAGCAGGCTGCCAGCACGAAAATGGTATATAGAACCAGCATAACAGGCATTTTGAAGGTGTCCCGCAGCATGAGCAGCTCGGCTGTCCCGAAATCTTTGGTGACGGCAACAACTTGTCCTGCCTTTAGGGGGCGTTTTTCTAAAGCTGAAAGCCACTCTTTTTCTTGTTCATTATGTTGCTGAGCCAGCAAAGTTTGCTGCTCCTTTGATGAAATTTCTTCTTTTGGCCTTTGAAAAATCTGCGTTAGCGAGCTTAAAAAACTTTGCCACACATCTTTTGAGGAGGAGGGATTAGAGTGCAAAGAATCTATTTTTTCTTTTTTTAATTGGATTTGGTTGCGGTCATAGAGAGCAAAATCCAGCCTAGAACCGAGCGTGTATAATCCTTCATCGAAGTCTAAGCGCACCATATAATAGGATTGCGAACCCAGCTTGGCTGAAGCTGGATATTCAATAAAGCGCATGTGGATCACATGGGCAAGGATGGCAAAAAGCAAAAGCCACGCCGTGATGCGCTGCCAGGTATAGGCATGATTGCGGGAATATTGCGGCAGATAAGGCGTAGCTAAGTCTCCGCCAAAGGAGTTGTATTTTGCTGTGCGTAAGTATTTGATGCCCCACACAGCATGGATGAAGATGGGGACGCCAAGCAGCAACGTTTCAACAAAAGGCAAATAGGGCAATGCCTTAATGGCATTGACGCCTTGAATGAAGCTGCTGCCATCATCGCCTATCAGCAAGGCTGCTTGTGAATTCAAAAGAAGGTGTTCGATTAAAAAAAGCGAGAGCCAAAATCCCGTTAAAGAATGCAGCCTGCGCCAAATGAATGCTTGTGGAATCGTTTGTTCAGATGCGGTCATGATTTAAGCCTTAAAACAGCTCTAGTTTTAAGGTTCATCAAGCCATAAAAAATTCTTTATCACAAGAGAAAATGATGAGACTTTTGAAGAGAAAGTTTATACGAGTCTTGACGTCCCAGTAGCTTCGCTTTTATGGAAAAGAGCATGATTGGCTTCACTGAATCTATTGTTGGAATTAATAGTGCAATCAAAAAAACTCATATAATCATTTTACCATAAATAGTTGATTTATTCAATAAGTAATTAAATAAAAATATTTGTTAGTTTTAGGTGTGCGCCGATTTGAATTCACTATCTATGATAAAGCGGTACGGCAAGATTATCTTGTATAAGTGTGTGTGGTTTTTGCCGTACGCGCACTCCAAAAAGGGGCGGAGCCCCTTAAACCCCAACAACGATAGTTTTTGATTAGAATATCTTCAAAATGTGTTAAGCGCTAGCTAAGCAAAAACGAAATTAAGCCTTCATGTGGGGTTTAAGGGGCTCCGCCCCTTTTTGGAGTGCGCGTACGGCAAACCACATACTTGTGCAAAGATATTTTGCCGTACCGCTTTTTTAAGGAGCGTCGTAGATACGAAGTGTATCGATTTTTAGATTAAACCACTAAGGTGTAAAAAAACTTCATTTCCCTTAATTTTCTTGTGCCCGTAACGGGACGGTAAGAAAACTTAAACAAGTTTTTGTGGAATATCTTTAAAAGAGCCGTCTATGGTGCAAATATTTTTAAAAGGCTGTGTAAAAAACCGCTCTGATTCAATTTTTGAACCACAGAAGACACAGAGTCACAGAGAGGACAAAGCAATTATGTCAGTTTTTTTGGTTTTGTCCCCTTTCGAAAAAAAGCCTTGCCAGGAGGCATTTCATAGAGTTTTAGAGTTGGGCTGTTTATTTCCCGGACTAAAATGCGCTTTTCATTGCCTGAAGGCAAAAGAGAGCTGATGGGAGTTTGAAGATCGTTTGGTAAAGCAATTTCATGAAGAGCGTCTAAAGCATCCTCAAACTTTTGGGAGCTATCAATATTGGGTTTTTCGGCGTCATCAGTCAGACAAGCATTGCGAGACTCATTAAGCACTGGTGGATTTTTGATGTCGGTCGTCAATGTAAAAAAAGTTGTGCCTTCGACGACTTGTTCTGGATCATCTGAAACAACTTTTGGTAGAAAAGATGAAATCGGAATCTCTTTCCAATCATCGACTTTGAGACCGACAGCGCGGTAAAGCCATGAATTCATAAAAGATTGATAATAGGCGGAGTTATCATGATTTTCGAGCTTTTGAATTGCAGGCATATCTTTAAGGTCTTTGTTATAATCTTCAAAAGTTCTAAAGGCACCTTTCGCAAAAGCTCCATTGACTTTTTGATACACATTCAAATCGCGTGTGTTTCCAATCTGATAAAGATATAGCGTGGAAAAGCGCATGCACTCCCTGCCAGTCGTTTGAAGATAGGTATTGACATAGTCACCTTTAAAGTGAATGGACTCCCCATTTTTTTGTTTGATAGAAGCAGTATTAAGCTGTTCGGTCAAATTATCCATATCGATGGCTCGGGATCCCATCGAATCGATGATTTTAAATTCACCCTCTTTTGTGAATGCCGCGGCGACACAGTGTTCTTCATCGCCGAGGCGTGTAAGGACTAAATTTTTTCCTGTGGCAAATGCAGCTTTCAATCCTTTTAACAGCAATTCCATATGCGTAGGATCAGAGGGAGTTAAAGCACCCTCACCTCTTACTCCTGGAAGAAAAAAAACCTCGGGATCATCCTTAAAAACAGAGACCATATTAGCGTAACCCATATCAGGAAAAGTTGCGGAGCCTTTGCTGTTAAGCTCTAGTTTTATCCATTGTAATTTTTTTGGTAGGGCATCGGTTAATTCTTTTCTGCTATCAATGGTTTGTTGGTGTATTTCCCATGTTTTTTTAAGATGTTCTTCTGATTCAGCAATGCTTGGTTGCTGATCTTCTGCCGATTTTGGAGTTTGCAAAATAACCTGAGGCACATTTTTAAGCTTATCTTCTTTTAAATGCTGAAAATGCAGCTTTCTATGGTAAATGGCCTTTTCCATTAGGGCAAGACATGGCAGTGGCGGAAAGGCGATATAGGAAAGAATTTTAATTGTAGTAAAAACGATCTGCTTCCAAGTAGGCTTTGAAGATGTTTTGATTTCTTCAAGCTCATTTTTTTCTTTAGTTTGGCGAAATTGACGGACCCCTAGCTTATTTGAAATTCCATCCAAATACAGGTAACTCTCAACAAAGCTTGCTAATTTATGAGTGGGATTATTGACACAGTCAAAAAAATGAATATCCATAAAAATCTCGCATTTACTCTTAATGTATTATAAATGGTTTTCCAAATATGTACAAACTCTAGGCAAGGCTGTGAATACAATTTTCCTCTGTGTCTCTGTGGCTCTGTGGTCCAAAAAATGAATTAAAACCCTTTTTTTACACACTCTTTTAAGATATTTTCACCACGGAGGACACTGAGTCACAGAGGGGACAAAAGCAATTAGGTCAGTTTTTTTGGTTTTGTTCATTTTCAAAAAAAAAGCCTTGTCAGGAGGCATTTCATAGAGTTTTAGAGCATGAATTCATAAAAGATTGTTAATATGAGGAGTTATCATGATTGTCGAGCTTTTGAATTGCAGGCATATTTTTAAGGTCTTTGTTAAAATTTTCAAAAAAATCTAAAGGCATCTTTTGCAAAAGCCATTAACTTTTCGCTACATTCAAAAAATAATCATCAATAATCCCATAACAATTTAACATTTCTAGTAACAATATAAAAGTAAATTGCAAATTTGACGTTTTATAGGTATATTATTTCCTTATGGAATTTATACATCAACCTTATCAGCCAGGCGAAACTATTGCAGCCATCGCCACTCCCTTGGGCGAAGGCGGCGTTGCTATTGTCCGCATCTCCGGTAATAATGCACTCGATATCGCTTCGAAAGTGTTCTCCGGTCCTGTACATAGCTACAAGACTCACACAGCTCATTATGGCCAAGTGATCAATGCCGCAAAAGAAAGAGTTGATGACGCTCTTATTTTAGTGATGTTAGACAAGCGCTCATACACAGGCGAAGACACGGTCGAAATCCATTGTCATGGCGGCAGTTTAATCACAAGGCGCGTTTTAGAAGTCGTCCTGCTTGCCGGAGCGCGCGCTGCGCTTCCTGGAGAATTTACCTTTAAAGCTTTTATGAATGGAAAAGTCGATTTAGCCCAAGCTGAAGCTGTGCAGGAGCTCATATGCGCTAAGAATGAACGCGCCTTAGATGCTGCCGAAAACCAGTTAAATGGATCCCTTTCGCAAAAAATCGAAGCCTTTCAAAGAGAGCTTACCGTTGTCACAGCGATACTAGAAGCATGGGTCGATTTTCCTGAAGAAGGACTTGAATTTGCTTCTATGGAAGAGGTCTGTCAAACAATAGATAGCATCTGCTTGCAGATGAAACAGCTTGTCGAGACCTTTCACGATGGTAAAATTGTCCATGACGGCATCTCACTATGCTTAATTGGCTGTCCTAATGTCGGCAAATCTTCACTCATGAACGCACTGCTCGATAAAGACCGCGCTATCGTATCGCACATCCCCGGTACAACTCGTGACATCTTGGAAGACCACATGCGACTCAACGGATTGAACCTGCGCTTGCTGGATACGGCAGGAATCCGCACTGCTGAGGAGTTTATCGAGCAAGAGGGCATACGCCGTTCCAAAGAAGCCATGAATCAAGCTGACCTCATCTTGTTTCTTTTAGATGCGAGTAAAGGGCTTACCGATGAGGATAGAACTTTAATCAAAGAGATCCCCAAGAAAAAAGCCATCGCGGTGTGGAATAAGACCGATTTGCCCCACGATGAATTGCCCTCATTAGATTTTGCCCATATTGTCTTAGTCTCTGCCAAGCAAAAAATAGGACTTGAAGCGTTGCGAAAAAAAATCGATGATGTCGTCTGGGAGAAGGGGCCGCCGTCCCGTGAAGAAGTTTTAGTCACTAACGTGCGCCATAAAGAAGCTTTGGCGGCATCCCTGCATGCTTGCTTAAATGTTATCAAGGGACTGCAGAACGGGACATCGCCGGAATTTCTTTCGCTGGATATGCGCACAGGATTAAATGAGCTTGGTAAAATTATCGGCACAAATATCACTGAAGATATTCTATCGGCTATTTTCTCAAAGTTTTGCATAGGCAAATAAATAAGGAGAAAGAAGATGCAAGTGAACTATCAACCCGCAGATTTTCAGCAAGCCGTTGCAAACCTCAAAATGGTTTTGAATCACGGCATGCAGGGCATTTCTACTTCTCAAGGAAAGATTCAAAAATTAGAAAAGCGCGATCGGTGGCGCATTGTGACCCTCATACGCCTATACCGCGATTATATTGCTTCTTTTTTCGTCATTCAAAAATATGCCAAAGTCAATGAGGTACGTGCCGGTCAAATAAAGAAAATTTTAGAAGCTGATGTAAAGTTGATTAAAGAGGTCGTAGCATCCCTAACAAAAAAAGACACGCCGAAATTTTTGTTAGAAGAAGATGGTCTTTATAAAGTTTTTAAGACGGAGATTAAGACATTAAAAGCATGGCAAGATTTTGTTAAGCGTCAAGATAGTGCCGTGTTGCAAAAGACAAAAAATAGCCTCGAACCAGCTTGGAAAGCATCACATAGCCTGGGAAACGATGCTTGGAATAAGCTGCTTCAAAAGGCAGAAGACAATAAGTCTTACTATTCTCTTATCACAATATACGGCGTCGATATTCCCCATGACTATGAAGCTAGAAAAATCTCCCTTTTAGATTGGAAAAGAATGGACCAGAAGAGAAAAGATTTAGTCATCAAGCATTTTCAGCTAGAGGAAAGCTTAAAACAAGTCAGAAAGGAAGTCGATTTTGAAAAGAAACTTGAAGAGTTAGATGATCAAGTTCTTGATTCCTTCACCATTTATGATATGAAATTACCCTGGGATAAATCGCCCCTAAAATTGGGCTTGGTAAAAGATGAAGAGCTCAAAGAGCTTGCTTTAGAAAAAATCGGCATCGCTTCTGTAGAACAGTACAAATATTTTTCTTCCAAAAGAATAGAAAATCTTAACAAGGCACTTCCTGAAAATATCGACGAAGCAAATATTGCTCCAAACAATATCATGCAGCAATCGCTGCTGACTTGGCGGCATTTAAGCCCAAAGAAAATTATGGAAGTCGCTGATCATGTTAAACCCCCAGGATTATTTCTTTTTTTGGATTTTGAAAAAATCAAAGAGCTCGATTTTGCAAGACTTCCACGACTGGTGAAAAAATCAATTTTAGTAGAACTTGATGAAATTCCCCATACGGAAGAAAGAAATCAAAAATTTGCTTCTTTTTCTGACGATCAAGTTGAAAATTTATTTGATGTCATGGAGAAAAAACATTTCTTATGGGTATCAGAAGAACAAATTTCAAAGATTGATTATTCCAAGCTTGATGAAAAACAAATCATCTCTATCTTTGATAAAGGAACTGTAGCTGAACAAAAACGCCGTTTTGCCAAAATCCCTAATGAACAAATCAATATCGTTGTTGCAAAACTCGATATTGGCCCTTTGCGATTTGTTTCAGACCAACACATTGCCGCTCTCGATTTTACGAGCCTTCCCAAAGAGAAGATGGCAAAAATATTCAATCGAGGAGATCGAAAAGAGGAGCTTAGACTTGTTTCCTTGCTCAATAAAAGCCGAGTCGAATGCTATGTGGAGAAATTTGAAGATTGGCATTTAGAATTACTATCGGACAATCAAATCCAAGAATTAGATTTTTCTAAAGTAGACAAAGACAAAATCGCCCTGATCTTTTCACAAAATGGTGCTGAAAGGCAGCGAAAATTTGCATTGCTTTCTTCCAAACAAGTCCATGACATTATGGCAAAAATCGATGATTGGAATTGGAGAAAATTGGTAACCGACGAGCAACTCATAGGATTGGATACGGCAAGATTGCAAAATCAAGAGATAAAAACTTTATTTCCTTCCACAAAAACCAATGCAAACGGGTCTTACTATTCCTCTCGCACAAACAATGGCGTTGTAAAAAAAGAACAGCATCAGTTTTCCTCAGGGGAAAATGTTTCTAAAGAAACTCTGGAAGACAATCAGCGCCGTTTTGCCATATTTACGGGCCTGCAAGTCAAGTCGATGCTCGATAAGTTAACTGATGAATTAAAGATTCTTATCACAGAGAAGCAAAAACAGGAAATGGCTGCTAGCCCATGAATAAAAAGGAAAAAGCATCCAAAATTCAAACGATTCTACGAAAGCTTTATCCTAAACCTTCTATTCCCTTGCATCACAAAGATGCCTACACTCTGCTCATCGCTGTGCTGCTATCGGCACAGTGCACCGATGCCCGCGTAAACACAATCACTCCTATTCTTTTTGCTAAAGCAAGTACTCCTCAAGCGATGATAAAGCTCAGCATTGCAGAGATCGAAGAGGTCATCCGCCCTTGCGGGCTAGGACCTCGCAAAGCTAGGGCTATTTGGGAGCTTTCACACATTCTTTTGGAAAAATACCAAGGCAACGTTCCCAACACTTTTCAGGCGTTGGAAGAACTCCCTGGAGTAGGCCATAAGACAGCTTCTGTCGTCATGGCCCAAGCTTTTGGCTATGCTGCTTTTCCCGTCGATACACACATCCATCGCTTGGCAAAACGCTGGGGTTTAAGCTCCGGGAAAAATGTTGAAAAAACCGAAGAAGACTTAAAAAAACTATTTCCAAAAAAAGATTGGATTACTCTTCATCTTCAAATCATCTACTTCGCAAGAGAATATTGTCCAGCGCGCCGCCATGACGAAGACCTATGCCCTATCTGTTCTTTATATATGCTTAAGGGCGTGAGTGATTAACGTAGCTAAATCTGTGGCTTCAGGAAAGTCTTTGAGGGTCTTTTTTATGGCTTTCTGAGCGATCATCTGATTATAGCCTAGATTGATGAGTGCGCTCATCGCGTCGTTGATCTTTTGTGCAAGCGGATCTGAATGAATAGGAATAGACAAATCAGAAGGTGTGTGTGAAATCAACGCTGGGATTTTATCGCGCATTTCAATGATTAAGCGTTCTGCAGTCTTTTTACCGATGCCGGGAACTTTAGAAATTGTGGGGATATCATGACTAAAGATTGCTTGTGCTAGATCGTGTGAAGATAGATGGGCGATTATACTCAAAGCAAGCTTTGGACCAATGCCAGAGACATTCATCAAAGCTTCAAAAAGATCGCGTTCTTGTTGAGAAAGAAATCCATACAGTGCTTGAGAGAGCTCCCGTACAACAAAAGAAGTGTGCAGCAGAATGGCGCTTTCTAAAGATGGCAGCTTTCCAAAGAGGCTTGCTGGAATAAAGATCTTATACCCAACGCCGTGACTTTCAAGGGTCACAAAAGATGGTGTTGCGTATGTCAATGTCCCTTTAATATAGCTAAACATGAAAACTCCAGGAGAATTTCAGAACCGATTTTAGAATACAGAATCCAGAATTCAGAATCCAGAATGATGTTGCTACATAAAT
>Ga0207105_1053_pt1 | contig 28691 bp, 25 predicted proteins | sample Alteio_BWMinHeat_77_FD_153569 | JGI IMG/M metagenome (GOLD analysis project Ga0207105, IMG submission 153569) | Enriched cells from forest soil in Barre Woods Harvard Forest LTER site, Petersham, Massachusetts, United States -... | ecosystem: Environmental > Terrestrial > Soil > Temperate forest >... | reverse complement strand
AGAAGTCCTTCAAAGTTATCCGGAATTGGCTAAGGCATCGCTTCAATCTATTTCTGTGTCTTCAGACATTGCTGAGCAGCCACTTTCCTTGGAAGAAATCATTAAGGGAGCAAAAAATCGAGCCACAAATGCTTATGCAGCCTGTGATGCTTGCAGTTATAGCTTTGGAATCGAAAGCGGCCTCTTTGAAGCCATCGGAACAGAGACCGGTTACTTAGAAGCGTGTATTTGCTGTATTTATGATGGAATTAACTACTCCATTGGATTGTCTTGCGGATTTGAGCTTCCGCCATCTATTTTGGGGTTAGTTTTGGAAGAGAATATGGACCTAAATCAAGCCAGTTATCATTCTGGGATGACGACGAACTCCAAGCTTGGATCGGCTGAAGGGTTAATCGGCATCCTTTCTAAAGGAAGAATACCCCGCAAAGAGTATACCAAGCAATGTGTAACAACAGCTTTGCTACAGCTTGAAAATGCGGAATTGTACAAACATGCAAAAATTGAATAGTCCATCAGTGGTTAAATTTAACAGTTTTTTTTAGGAGTAAGCTCATGGCGCGTATAGTGGCAACGCAATTGCTGCAACATCTTAACAAAACGGTCGAAGTCCGCGGCTGGTTGAACAATATCCGAGCTATTGGCAAAGTCAATTTTCTTATTTTAAGAGATCGCTCAGGGCTATTGCAAGTCGTCATTCAAGATAGAAATGAATATCAAAAAGTGGCTCATCTGCAACCCGGATCGATTCTTCGAATTAATGGACAGGTTGTAGCCAATGCTCAAGCTGAGTTAGGCGTAGAAGTGATCAATCCAACCATCACAATTGATGTTCCTATTACCGATGTTCCTCCGATTGAGTATTACAAACCGCAGATTCCAAATGATTTGGAATTTATTCTCGATCATCGTCCCATTGCTTTGCGCAATCGTCAACTGCAATCTATTTTTAAAATACAGGCAGCTATCGCTCACGCCTATCGTCTCTTTATGTATGATATTATAAAAGCTGTTGAGTATTTTTCCCCAAGTCTTATTGGCGCATCCTCGGAGGGAGGGTCTGAGTTTTTTTCGGTCGATTATTTTGGCTATACTGCGACATTAGCTCAGAGCAGTCAGCTCTACAAGCAGATCATGGTCGGAGTTAATGAACGCGTTTTTGCCTTAATGCCATTTTTTCGTGCGGAGAATTCAAATACGCCTCGTCACTTAACGGAAGGAAAACAATTCGAATTTGAAATGGGTTTTTTTGAACATTGGCATGAGGTTTTAGACATTCAAGAAAGCTGTATAAAATTCATAGTCAAATATTTGAATCAACACTGCGCCTCTGAGATTGCCGTATTAGGCAACGGCATCATTAAAGCCCCTGAAGATGTGCCTTTCCCTCGTTTAACTTTTGCAGAAGCACAAAACCTTTATTATGAGAGAACGGGTGTTGATGAATGCCATGAACCTGATTTAAGTCCAGCAGCAGAACGCGAACTTTGCCGATATGCTTTGGAAACTTTCGGAACAGACCTTGTTTTTGTGATTGATTGGAAGACAATCAAACGACCATTTTATGCCTATCCTAAGGAAAATGATCCAGAGCTGACCAATACATTCGATCTGCTTTGTGCCGGAACAGAAATCACATCCGGTGGACAAAGACGCCACACCTACCAATCGATGCTAGATGGCATTAAGATGAAGGGCATGGATCCCAATAACTTTGAAGACTATCTGAGCATCTTTAAATATGGAATGCCACCGCATGGCGGCTTTGGCATGGGTCTAGAAAGATTGACGATGACGATGTTAGGCCTAAAAAACATACGAGAAGTCTCTCTGTTTCCGTCTGATCCCAAGCGCATTGCCGGCAACCGCATTAAAGCCCGCATCTTTTTTGGCGGCGAGAATATCCGCAATGAGATTGTTCGCATTCTTAAAGATCGAGAGTTAACTTATCGCTATCTTAGCCATGAGGCCACGCCCACATCTGAAGACTCTGCGCGTGTAAGAAGCACACATCTTGAGGAGGGGATTAAAGCATTGATCCTTAAAGGAAAAAACAGCAAGAAAAATTATCAGTTGAATATCCCTTCGCATTTGAAACTCGATATGAAGGCCGTCGCAGAACTGGTAGGCGAAAAGTGTGAGTTTGAAGAGCCCGATGTCATCCGAGAGCGTTTTGGAATTATCATTGGAGGCGTTCCTCCTTTTGGTCAGCTTCTCAATTTAGATACTTACTTTGATGAGAAGATAAAAGACAGCGAATGGAGCGCCTTTAATTGTGGACTTCAAACAGAATCGATCGTCATGAAATCGCAGGATTTAATTAAGGTCGTTGATCCGAAATTCGGACGATTTACAAAAGAATAGGGTCTGGTAGAAAAATCACGATAAATTTTAGTTGTTTTTTTTCTGTCGCGCGTTGTATCATATGCCTTTAAATCGCTTATTGGAGTCAGCATAATGAAAAAAAATACCCATCCAAAGTACCAAAAAGTTCTATTTGTCGATTCTGCGACAGGATTCAAATTCCTTATTGGTTCAACATTGGAGCCGGAAGAAAGAGAAGTTTTTGAAGGCGTAGAATATCCAATGCACCGTATCTCTGTTTCTTCAGCTTCACATCCTTTCTTTACAGGCAGTAAGCAGCTAGTAGACTCTGAAGGCCGTGTAGATAAGTTCAACAAACGCTACACAAAAAGCAGCGGCAAATAGCAAAAAAAAACGCTAAATGCTAAATGCTAAATGATAAACTGAAATGCAGAAATCAGAAGGCATGTTAATGCCATGAGTTCAGTTTATCATTTATCATTTAGCATTTAGCGTTTTTTATTAATACAATCAGCGGTGTTATGGAAAAGAAAATCCTACAGCTTTTAGCCCGCCTTCGTGAAGTCGAAGAGATGTTGGGCCATCCTGAAGTATTTTCAGATCAGAAAAAATATCGCATTCTAACACAAGAGCACTCATACCTTCATGAGGTTAAGACAGCGCATGAGCAGCTGCAAAGCTCCCAAAAACAGCTTGCAGAGAACCAAGAGCTCCTAAAAGAGGAGTCCGATCCCGCCTTCATCGAAGTACTTCGCGAAGATATTCTACAACAGGAAAATCGCATTCAAGAATTGAATAAACAGCTAGAGAACTTACTTGTTCCCCCCGATCCTAATGATAATCGCAATACGATCATAGAATTGCGCGCAGGCACCGGCGGCGACGAAGCTGCTCTCTTTGTAGGCGATTGTGTGCGTATGTATAAGCTCTATGCCGATAAAATGAGTTGGCGCTACGAGCTTTTGTCTTGCACTGCAGCTGAAATTGGGGGATTTAAAGAGTATGTGATGGTTTTATCGGGCCATAACGTTTATCGCTTTTTGAAGCATGAAGGCGGAACGCATCGAGTCCAGCGCATTCCTGAGACAGAGGCGCAAGGACGTGTGCATACTTCGGCGATTACTATAGCGGTATTATTAGAGCCTGATGAGCAAACCGAAGTCGATATCGACGAAAGAGATTTGCGCGTTGACACCTATCGTTCATCAGGAGCCGGTGGTCAGCACGTCAACACCACAGACAGTGCGGTGCGCTTGACGCACTTGCCAACGGGCATTGTCGTTTATTGCCAGGAAGAGCGCAGTCAGCATAAAAACAAGGAAAAGGCCCTTCGTCTTCTTAAAGCTAAAATTGACGAGGCTGAGAGGCAAAAAACGCAAGACGCCATCGACAGCAATCGCGCGATGCAAGTCGGCAGCGGAGACCGCTCCGAGCGCATTCGTACCTATAATTTTCCGCAAAACCGCATTACAGACCATCGCATCAACCTCACCAAGTATAATTTGGATCAGGTGATGGAAGGGGAGCTGGCAGATTTTACCACTGCTTTAGTCGCCCATTTTCATCAGCAAAGATTGGAGTGAGGAAGACAGAATTCAGAATTCAGAATTCCGAATCCAGAATGAAGGCAGGTAGCCAGTAGCCGGTAGTCAGTAGGAAGGCAGAATTCAGAATCCAGAATTCAGAATGAAGGCAGTTAGCCAGTAGCCAGTAGTCGGTAGCCAGTAGGAAGTAAGAATACCTTCTTTCCCTGTAGGGGAATGCGTGGGTAGCCTCGGGTTTCAACCCGAGGTATATCATAAAAAGAAGTTGCGTCCCGTTAGGGCCGCAAGAAAATTGGTCGCAAGAAAGAACTTTCTGTCTTCCTACTGACTACTGACTACTGGATCCTGAACCATTAAATTACCTTTTATTGTATAATTAATGGTGAAGTTTAGACAAAGGTGATCTATGCAAATTCCTCAAAAAAGCGATGCCGCAATAGGTTTTGTTGATCGATTTGATCTATCGCGCATGGTAGGACATGGCAGATTAAAATCGTTTGCCATTTCAGTTAAGACCATGCTCGAGAGTAAGGAAGAAGTCACTCAATTCTTTATAAAGGAATTGAGGCATTTCATTGGGGTAAATGAGTCTGTTCTTCAGAACAAAAAACTTTGTGATTGGACAAAAGATGGTTCGGATTTGATCTCGCGTATTGAGGCAAGATATGTGGCAATGATTAATAAAGAGGAAAAATATAAGCCTTTAATGGAAAAAGAGGGACAAGATTCCTCCAAGCTTTGGTGGAGCTCCTTATTTAAGGAAAAAACAGTAAATAGCGTTTTTGATAAAAATGCAATTAATACACCCAACTATAAGCCAGAAGTTACAGAAAGTACAGATGCTATAGACAGAAAAATGGATCCAAGGTTAGTTGGCTATGATATCGCTCTCCGTGAATTGGATGAGAGTAGGATTAAGTACCACGCAGGAATCTTTACAATTGAAGATAAGAACAGTGAAGCAATTATTCTTAATGGACACAACAGCCCGCAACGTACAATGAAAGGACCTGTTCTACCCGAAAATGACGATGAAACCAAGGATTGGGCTCGATCCACTTATAAAGAAGCGCCTTTAATTCAACACATTCACCAGTTTAGAGATAGATATCTTAAAAAACTCGGTGCAGACATAAAGTAACCTCAATGAAAACTGTTCTTGAAATCTTAACTCTTTCCACAGACTACCTAAAACATAAGAAAATTGAAAATCCTAGGCGCCAGGCAGAAGAAATCATTAGCGATGCCTTGGATATTCAACGCTTACAACTTTATATGGAGTTTGATCGTCCACTCACTGACGAAGAACTCGATCTATGCCGAAAAAGGCTGGCTCGAAGGGGCAAAGGCGAGCCTGCCCAATATATCCGCGGAGAGGTACAATTTTACCACTGCACGTTAAAAGTTACTCCTGACGTCCTAATTCCACGGCAGGAGACAGAGATCCTTGTCGATAAAGTTGTCAAATACCTTGAAAAAGTCCCGCGAGAAGGCAAAATCCTGTGGGATATCTGTTCCGGTTCGGGGTGTATCGGCATCGCCCTTAAGAAGCGTTTTCCGGAATTAGAGGTGACTTTATCGGATATTTCATCCAAAGCCCTTGATATCGCCAAAGAAAATGCACGCTTAAATCAGGTTGATATCGATTTTCAACAAGGCGATTTTTTTGAGCCTTTTAATGGCAAAAGAGCTGATTTTATTATTTGCAATCCTCCTTATGTCACCCAAGAAGAATATCATAATCTTCAGACCGAAGTTAAAGATTATGAACCGCTTATTGCGCTGGTGGGAGGAGAAAAGGGAATTGAATTCTACGAGCGTTTAGCTCAAGAGGCGCCCAATTTTTTGCAGCCCGGCGGTAAGGTGTGGCTGGAGATCGGCGATAAGCAAAAAGAGGCCATTAATGCGCTTTTTGCAAGCCCCGATTGGAAGACATGCCGTTGCGAGTTGGATTGGTCAAATCGGGATCGGTTCTTTTTCCTTGAAATTGAATGATTTTTTAGGTATCCTGTCATCTTTAAATTAAATGATTTGCTGCTTTAGTGTGCATATATGCTTGGTGCTTTAACAGAAAAAATGCAAGGGCTGATCTCTAGGCTAGCTGGGAAACATAAGCTAACCGACGAGAATATTGCCGAAGCCATGAGTGAAGTGCGCATGGCCCTGCTCGAAGCTGACGTCAATTACAGCGTTGCTAAGATGTTAGTCAAGCGCGTTAAAGAGCAAGCTTTAGGCGATAAAGTCATTAAATCAGTGTCTCCGGGACAGCAGTTTATCAAGATCGTCCATGATGAATTGGTCGCGTTGATGGGCAGCGATGAAGCTCCTCTTAATCTGCAGCAAAAGCCCGCTGTCATCATGCTATGCGGCTTGCAAGGATCTGGTAAAACCACCCATTGCGCTAAGCTGGCAAAGTATCTCAAAAAAACAGGCCAATGTAAAAACCCTTTGCTTGCTGCATGCGATTTACAGCGCCCTGCTGCCGTGCATCAACTCGAAGTCCTCGGCAAGCAAATTGGCATTTCCGTCTTTACTATCGCAGGTGAAAAAGACCCTGTCAAAGTAGCAAGAGCCGCTCTTGATATCGCAAGAAACGGACATCATGATGTCTTAATCGTAGATACAGCCGGACGCTTGCATATTGATGAAGATCTCATGCATCAGCTTGAACAGATTGAAGCTGTATTAAAGCCTTCAGAAGTGTTGTTTGTCGCCAATGCAGCAACGGGTCAAGATGCTGTCAATGTAGCTTCTGAATTTAACAAGCGCATCGAAATCACCGGTTCGATTTTGACCATGCTGGATGGCGATACCCGCGGCGGCGCGGCGATATCCATTCGGGAAGTCACCGGCAAACCGCTTAAATTTGAAGGTATTGGGGAGAGACTTGACGATATTCAAGTGTTTCATCCCGCTTCAATGGCAGATCGCATCCTAGGCATGGGCGACACCATCAATTTGGTGAAAAAAGCACAGGAACACATCAGTGAAGACCAAGCTAAGCAGCTTGAGCAAAAAATTCGTTCAGCTACATTTACTTATGAAGATTATCTTTCACAGATTCAGGCTGTGAAGAAAATGGGATCGATTAAAAGCCTCTTGGGGATGCTTCCCGGACTTGGAAGTGCTTTGAAGTCGGTGAATTTAGAAGATAAAGAGTTTTTCAAGGTTGAAGCGATTATTCAGTCGATGACACAAGGCGAACGCGGCGAAAAATGCGAGCTTTCCGTACCTCGGAGAAAGCGCATTGCAAAAGGCAGCGGCACCTCAATGGATGATGTAAATAAACTTGTAAAGACCTTTAAACATGCAAAACAATTTTTTAAAAATATGCCTAACATGAAAACATTAGAAAAGATGATGGGAGGATCCCTATGGCGTTAAAAATCAGATTGCGGCAGCAAGGACGCAACAATCGTCCATTTTATCGCGTTGTCGTAGCAGATGTCCGTTCGCCTCGCGACGGTAAATATGTCGAAGCTCTTGGCTGGTACAATCCTTTTGAGGAAGAACTTGACAAGATGCTCAGCATTAAGTTGGACCGCATTCAGCATTGGCTGGATCAAGGGGCTCAGCTGACAGAGAAAACAGAAACATTGATTTCGAAGGTTGCTCCAAGCATCGTTCGCAAACTAGTAGAAAAGGAAGTTGCCCATCGCGCCAAAATGACAACAAAGCGAAAAGCGCGCAATAAAGCAGCATAAATGATCACGTGAAAATGCGCATTGATATCCTTTCCTTATTCCCTGGCTATTTTAAGGGTCCTTTCGATGAAAGCATCATGATGAGGGCTAGGAAGAGTGGGTTATTGGATATCCGATTTATCGATATTCGCGATTTTTCCGATGGTCGTTTTCGTCGCGTTGATGACCGTCCTTATGGCGGAGGGCCAGGGATGGTCCTTATGGCAGAGCCGGTCATCAAGGCGATACGCAGCATAAAAACGCCCCAGTCTCGAGTGATTTATCTTTCGCCGCAGGGACCTTTGCTCACAGCAAGCAAGTGCCATGATTTAGCAGAGTATGAGCACTTGATTTTGCTTTGCGGCCACTATGAAGGGGTTGATGAGCGGGTTTTAGAAAGTGAAATTGATGAAGAGATCAGCATCGGCAACTACGTTTTAACGAATGGGTGCATTGCTGCTATCGTTTTAGTCGATGCTGTGATGCGGTTTGTTCCGGGAGTATTAGGGCATGAAAAAGCTGCGGATGAGGATTCATTTGAACAAGGGGCTTTAGACTGCCCCCACTATACGCGTCCACCAGTTTTCGAGAACAAAGCGGTTCCGGAGATACTTTTAAGCGGCAATCATGAAAAAATTGCATTGTGGCGCAAACAAAAAGCTATGGAAAAGACGAGGCGCAGTCGCCCGGATTTACTAAAAGATTGAAATATTAGGAGAATAAGAACAATGAGCAAATCAGCTGTCATTCAAAAATTAGAGAAAACGCAGCAGAAGAAAGAGACAGGCACGTTTCGCGTTGGAGATACTGTTCGTGTGCATACTCGCATTATCGAAGGCGAGAAAGAGCGTATTCAGATATTTACAGGGACTGTTATTGCCCGCAAAGGCACAGGTCTGTCCGAGACCTTTTCAGTGCATCGTATCGCTTATGGCGAAGGCATGGAGCGGGTATTCCCATTGCATAGCCCAAGAATTGCAAAGATTGAAGTCACCAAAGAAGGCGATGTTCGTCGCAGCAAGCTGTATTATCTAAGAGGAACTAAAGGCAAAGCTTCTAAAGTCAAAGGACGCATTGGACCTCGCCGCAAAGAACAAGAGCTATCATCCGAAGAACAAACGCAACAAGACATCGACATCGACATCATCACGACTGAGACTGCAAGTGCCGCAACCCAATCCGACAACTCTCAAGGATAAGCTTGAAGTTTCCAAAGAAGAAAAGCAGCGCCTTGATGAGTTGACGATGTACGAAAGAAAAGCGTATCGTCAAGGATTCAAGTGCGTTGTAGGAATCGATGAAGCTGGGCGCGGTCCTCTTGCAGGACCGGTGCTTGCCGCTGCATGCATGATACCTAAGGGGTTATTAATCCCCGGTGTCAATGACAGCAAGAAACTGACTCCTAAAAAACGTTTTGAGTTATTCCAAAAGATTACCAATGATTCCCGCATAGCCTACGCTGTTGGCAGAGTTGATTCGGAAGATATTGACCGCATCAACATCTTTCAAGCGACAATTCAAGCGATGCTTCAGGCTGTATCGAAGTTAACATTTCTTCCGGACTTGCTTTTAGTGGATGGCTTGGACTTGAAGCATGAGCAAATTCCCTGTCAAAAAATTATCGGAGGGGATGCCTTATCCCAGTCGATAGCGGCAGCTTCCATTATTGCTAAAGAGACGCGCGATCTGTTAATGAACGAATTTCATCAACAGTGGCCCCAATATGGTTTTGATCAGCATAAGGGGTATGGTACAGCTAAGCATCAAGAGGCAATTTCTCATTTTGGCCCTTGTCCTATACATCGCTTTACCTTCGAACCCATTAAATCGCTGAATGCTAATCCACGGGAAAACAGAATCCAGAATTCAGAATCCGGAATTCAGAATGGCGTTGTTGCATAAATCTATTCCCCATTCGGGGAATTCGTTGGTAGCCTCGGGTTTCAACCCGAGGTGTATCGTAAAAAAAAGTTGCGTCTCGTTAGAGCCGCAAGATATGCGCAAGTAAAAAACATTCGTTTCGACTCATTTTCTTGTGACCCTATGGGGCACAACGCCCTTTTGCATATACCTCGGGTTGAAACCCGAGGCTACTCGCGTCTTCCCCGATGGGGAATAATCCCTCTTCCGTATTGACAATAAAAGTGTTATGGATTAACTTAATAGTTAATATCTCAGCATCTTAATCTTAGAGACTTTGTATCACTTTTTTAAAAATCTCTAGTAACATTCAAAGATCTTAATATGCTCAAGAGTATGACGGCGTATGGCCGAGCTAGCATCACCCATCTTCTGGGCCGTTTTGTTGTTGAAATCCAATCGGTCAATCGGAAATTTCTTGAAATTAACAGTGTGTTACCTCAGGAGTTTGTGCGCTTTGATGGAGATGTTAAAAAGTGGGTAGCTGAAAAAATTGCTCGCGGTCAAATACAAATAAAACTGTCTGCGCATTTTGATCAGAGGCTTCCTATCACAGTGAGACCCAATATTGCCTTAGCGCAACAAATTAAGGCAGCTTGGGATCATATTGCCGAGGCATTAGATTTAAAAGAAAATCAAGGATTTCACCTGGAGATGCTCTTAAACGATACCGGTATTCTTCTTTATGGTGAAGATTTACAGGATGAAATTCAATATAAAGAAGCTATTCAAGAAGTTGTCCTGTTGGCATTAGAGCAAGTTATCCAAATGAAGCTTCGCGAAGGACATGCCTTGCAAGAAGATATTGCACAGCGTTTAGGGAAATTATCCGGATGGATGAATCAAGTGTGCGATAAAGCTGCAGGCGCAACACAAAAATATCGTCAAAAGCTCATCGATAGGTTGGAAGAAGTGCTTCCGGGATGTGTTGAAAACGAGGAAAAAGTTTTAAGAGAAGTTGTGGTATATGCCGAGAAGGTCGATATCGCAGAAGAGATCACGCGATTTCGTTCGCATATCAACCAATTTAACGAGATGTTGGATTCTAAAGAACCCATTGGCAAAACCCTCGAATTTCTTATTCAAGAATTAAACCGTGAAGCAAATACAATCAATTCTAAGTCCTCGGATGTGCAAGTGATTCATTTAATCTTGGAAATAAAGAGTGAGTTGGAAAGAATTCGAGAGCAGATTCAAAATGTAGAATAAGATGCAAAAGTTAATAGGCAATCATCCCGAAGGGCGAGTCTTTGTATTAAGCGGTCCGGCGGGCACAGGAAAAACGACACTGGTTTGCAGACTCGTTGATGAATTTCCCGAGATGATACAAAGCATCTCCTTTACTACGCGTGCGCCGCGTCTTGGAGAAATCTCGGGGGTTCATTATCAATTTATTTCCGACTCTGAGTTTGAAGAAAAAGTTGCGGCGAACGAGTTCCTTGAATATGTAAAGCTATATGGGTATTATTATGGGACTTCGCGGAAGTGGGTGGAGGAACAAAGACAGCAAGGCAAGCATGTTATTTTAGTGATCGATACTCAAGGTGCCTTGCAACTGCAGAAGAAGTTTTCCGCGACCTTTATCTTTATTGAGCCTCCTTCTATGGAAGCATTGCGTCTTAGGCTTAAAAAAAGGCGAACGGAGAGCGATGCCGTTATTGCTGAGCGATTGGATTGGGCCAAAAAAGAGATCGAGGTTGCGAACCGTTATGATTATAGGGTTGTCAATGAGGATATCGATATTGCCTATAATGTGTTAAGAAGTATTGTTATTGCTGAAGATCATCGTGTTATTAAAAAATCTTAGGAGTTTAAAAAATGGAATCAAAAGAGCCAAAAGAGCATCTAACGAATGAAATGATTTCGAAAAGATTTAAAAATCAGTTCGATTTGGTCAATTATTCAATTAAACTCGCAGAAAATGCCATCCGGTCTGGACGTGAGCCCGCAGTAAAAATGGACACCCAAAATATGGCGATTCTAATTCTTGCCGAGATAGCGACAAATCAAGATAAATTTGTAGAAATTTTTACTGAACCGAAAGAAATTCCAAGAGAGAGTTCGAGAGAAGAAACGAGTCGAAGAGGCAGTCATAAAGAGGATGCAGGATCCGGCAAATTCTCAGAAAGAAAAAAAGCTAGAAAAATCTTAAGCAGCTAATACATAACTAGCGTAAAAAAAGCTAGAATTCAGAATCCAGAAGCCAGAATTCAGAATGGGCGACTGAATTCAAGGACGTGTACCTTTGATTCTGCCTTTTGTAGCCCATTCTGGATTCTGAATTCTGAATTCTGGATTCTTGCTTGTACCTTTTGGAGTTGTTTTTCATGGTTTCCAGTGATGTCGTGTGGTTTGGCTTAGCCATCCTATTAGTTTTTTTGCTTCTCTTTGCTCTTTTCTGGTTCGGATGGTGGCTAAGCCGGCGCAAGCCAAGCCTTAGCCCCTATAGCGGGATGCCTTTGAGAAGAGCCTCAGACCTTTCCTTCAACAACATGGAAAAGGTTTTGCGCTTCCTATATGATCTGCATCAATATGATAATCGCATCTTTAGTTTTCAAAAAGCAGCAGTGTGTCGGGAGACAGGCCGCATATTTCAAGATAGTATCACGTGGTATGACTCGATCAAAGTAGACTGGGGTTTTATCCAAAAGCGCTATCCTGGAAACTTTATTTCTTGGGGCAGTCTCCCTCAAGACCAGAAGGAAGAAATTCGTTCATTTCACGACTCCCTAGAGGGCTTTCAGACAGAAATTTCAAGTCCCACCGCTTCTCTACGCAAGATAGAGTCTGAATATGCCTTTACAAAACCCGGGCCTCTGTATGTCGACCTTGAAACAAAAGTTTTGATCGGTTGGAAGTGTGTTCCAGGAACTGATCTGGAAGTCTTCATTGTACAAAAGCCTAAAAAAAACCACGATTTCAGCCATATTAAACTTTAGGAATAACTAAGACCATGACCGAAAAAGTTCTCATCACATCCGCATTGCCTTATGCAAATGGACCGCTTCACTTTGGACATATTGCAGGGGCTTATCTACCTGGCGATTGCTATGCACGCTTTCAACGCTTGCTGAAAAACGAGGTTCTCTACATTTGCGGGTCCGATGAATATGGCTTCGCCATCACATTAAGTGCAGAGCTTGCCAAAAGGAATCCTCAGCAGCACGTCGATATTTTTCATGCAATCATCAAAGATTTCTTTAAGAAATTGAATCTTTCTTTCGATCATTATTCCAGAACAACATGGAAAGGCCATATTCAGCCAGTTCAACAGTATTTTCTCGATCTTTTAGCGAATGGATACATTGAAGCTAAAGAGACCGATCAGCTTTATTCTGAGGCCGATGGCCGCTTTTTAGCAGACCGCTATGTTGTGGGAACATGTCCGCGATGTGCGTTTCAAAACGCTCGCGGCGACGAATGTCCCGATTGCGGCGCTAGCTATGAAGCCACAGATTTAATAAATCCGCGCTCAAAAATGACTAATGCTCCGTTGGTATTGAAGGCGACAAAGCACTGGTTTTTGCTTTTAGATAAGTTTAAAGATCGATTGTTAGCGTGGCTTAAGACGAAAGATTGGAAACCTAATGTCACCAACTTCATAAAAAAATATATCCAAGATCTTCGTCCTCGTGCAATTACTCGCGATTCCACATGGGGAGTACCGATTCCTTTGCCTAACACCGAAGGCAAGGTCTTGTATGTTTGGTTTGATGCTCCTATTGGATATATCTCTGCGACGATGGAGTGGGCCCAGCTTAAGGGCGATCCCGATAGTTGGAAGAATTATTGGTATGATTCTGCCACTAAGCTTGTACATTTTATCGGCAAAGATAATATCCCTTTTCACGCAGCGATTTTTCCTGCGATGACGATGGGGCAAAATCAACCTTATAAATTAGTCGACGAGTTGCCTGCCAATGAGTTCTTCAAGCTGGAAGGGCGTCAATTTAGCAAATCGGATGGTTGGTATATCGATCTCGATGATTTTTTTAGCCGTTATACAGCCGATCAAATTCGCTATGCAATCGCGGCCAATGCCCCAGAGACCTCTGACTCAGAATTTACTTGGAAAGATTTTCAGCTGCGCTGCAATACTGAGTTATTAGGAAAATATGGCAATTTGGTCAATCGCGTGCTCGTCTTTGCCAAAAATCATTGCGGAAGCCGGGTGCCTCCGATGAATGATTTAGAACCTATTGATCAAGAGTTTTTGAATAACATCCAAAAACTCGTCGAACAAGCTTATGAGAGTTACCACTCATTTAAAGTCAGAAGAGCCAGCCAGATAATGATGGAGCTGGCACAGCTTGGCAACGTGTACTTTGATAGTAAACGCCCTTGGCAAGCTGCCAAAAGCGCAGAAACAAAAACGTCAATGGAAACGACAATTGCCTGCTGTCTTGAATGTTTAAAGGCGCTTGCTTTGATCTCATATCCGATCATTCCGGAGACAGCCAATCGTGTGTGGAAGCTTTTGGGTTTTAACTTCCCATTAGAGCAGGAAAATTGGAAGGGCGTGGTTGCAAAAAAAATCGCTGAAGGGGGAATGTTAACAGAGCCTGAAATTCTTTTTCAAAAAATTGAAGATGTGCAGATTCAGGAGGAAACGGCAAAGCTGCATGCTTTAGCTGCAAAAGTAAAAGAATCTGAGCCAAAAGCTTTTACACCCCAAAAAGAGCTTGTCGACATCGAAGATTTTCGTAAATTGGATTTGCGCGTCGGCTTAGTCACGAAGGCTGCTGCTGTTCCCAAGAGCAAGAAACTGTTTCAACTTGAAGTGGATCTTGGCTTTGAAAAAAGGACAATAGTGGCAGGGATAAGCCAGCATTATCAGCCTGATGAAATCATCGGAAAAAAAGTTGTCATCGTCGCTAATTTAAAACCCGCGACTTTAATGGGAATTCAAAGCCAGGGAATGGTGCTAGCCGCCAATTTTGACTCTACCCTCGAAGTGGTGACCCTTGATGATCTGCCGCCTGGAAGCGTCGTTTCTTAAAGGATGAAGGATAAAGGATGAAGAATGGAAAGGATGAAGAAATCGGGCACGGGCACGCACACGGGCACGGGCACGAAATACATAAATGAGTATGTCATTTCCGTATAGTTGAAGGCGTCGGCGGCTTGGGGCTACCGACTACTGCTACTGTGTTTTCATATGGCATTTCGTGCCCGTGCCCGTGTGCGTGCCCGTGCCCGATTTAGTGGAAGCCTGTTTAACGTTGTTTTAGAACGTTGCTTTTAGACTGTTTCGCCGCGGGCGCGCATTTCGCGAATGATTGGGGCGATGCCGACTTTATCAATGGTGCGCAAGGCGCTTGTGGTAAGACGAAGCGTTACAAAGCGATTTTCGTCGCCAAACCATAGGCGTTTTTTGACGAGGTTGGGTAGAAAGCGACGCTTTGTTTTGCCTGTTACCTTTAAGCCAATTCCTTTTTTCTTTTTGGCGATACCTCTGATGGCATATTTATACCCTGTAGTCGGCCTCTTTCCTGTAACTTGACAAACTTTTGACATGATATGACTCCACTTCTGCGGAAATTTTAAAAGGGAGATCATAGCATAGAGGAAAAAAAGTTAAAAGAGAAAAGAAAGGCAAGCCTTAATTTATTTAAGGGGCAGCCATTTTTCGTTTATATTAAAGCGTTTGTTAATATGTTTTACCCTTTCTTTTTCCACAAGCTGTTCATTGGAATTCTCAGGCAAGGTTTTCTTATAGGCCTCGACTTTTTCTTTGATCTGCTGAATAAATTCCCAATTCTTAGGGGTTAAAGAACCCTCTTTGTCGATGAGTTCTTTGAGGTCGTTCTTTTTAAAACCAAGTTTGGAATAGATTTCGGGGTCATTTTTGTGTAGTTGTCGAAGATCTTTTCGCAAAAAATTCAGTTGATGTATATGAGCTTCCTTAGAAGGCGGGCTTGATTCTTTTTCTAAAAGGTTTTTTCCCGTCCCGGCGGCTACATCGGCAAGTTGAAGAAGTTTGGTGATGCCTATCTTGCGCAGGCCTACATCGAGAGCTTCTTCTACTTTGGTAAAGTTTGTTTTGGCCATAAGTGCCTCATCTTTATAAAATATATTTTAACAAGAAAATATAAAATTATCAATACGTTGCAATAAAATTGAAAATTTTCGTTGTTTAGCATATACGTAGTTTGAGTGAACAGAGAGTTGCCATTATGGAAGAACAGTCTGCCGATATTGTCGTCATTGGATCCGGTCCTGCAGGACAAAAAGCTGCCATCCAGGGTGCTAAGTTAGGAAAAAAAGTTATCGTTTTAGAAAAGTTTCCTGAGCCGGGGGGCAGTTGTTTATATTCCGGGACAATACCTTCGAAATCGCTTCGAGAAGCCATCATCGACTTAACTCGCTTTAATGAACGCGGTTTTCTTGAATACGAGTATGATATGGAAGAGGTTTCGATCCATGACCTCAATAAACGTCTGCATAAGGTCATCGATGAAGAAAGAAATATGGTTTACAGGCAGTTCAAGAAGAACAATATCCGATTAGTTCAGGGAACTGCGCGCTTTGAAAACCCCAATATGATTACGGTGGTCGATCGTGAATTTCAAGTCGTTCATCAGATAAAGTCGGATTTTTTTGTCATTGCCACCGGCTCGCGTCCAAGAAACCCAAGCAATGTTCCTTTTGATAATGAAGTGATTTTGGATTCGACACGCCTTCTAGCCATAGATAAGATTCCAAAGACCATGGTTGTATTAGGCGGCGGAATCATCGGTTCAGAATATGCCAGCTTCTTTGCTGCTTTAGGCACAGAGGTTACGATTATTGATAAAAAAGATCACATTCTTCCCATGCTCGATTCTGAGATAGGCATACACTTGCAAACGGCTTTAACCGACATCGGTCTTAAGTTTATGGGCAGAAAAGAGCCTGCCGAGATTAAACGCGTGGAAAACCATGGCGTGGTCATCTTCAAAGATGGTACCTCAGCGGCAGGCGATGTTGTGCTGTATGCTCTTGGCCGGATCGCAAATGTCGATGAACTGCACATTGAGAATGCAGGCCTAAAGATCAATGAAAAAGGCTATATCCCGGTGAACGTCTTATTCCAAACCCAAGTTCCCCATATCTATGCCGTTGGAGATGTTATCGGAGGTCCCTGCCTGGCTTCAACCAGCATGGAGCAAGGTCGTTTGGCGGTGCGTGATGCTTTCGGTGTCCGAACGCATTTGTTTCCCGACTTTTATCCTATAGGAATTTACACTATCCCTGAGATCTCTAGCTGCGGTTACACTGAAGACGAGTTAAAAGGCTTAGGTTTTCGCTATGAAGTCGGCCGGGCGTATTACTATGAGATAGCACGCAGTCATATCGTTGGTAACAACACGGGCATGTTCAAGATCTTATTTCATGCAGAAACATTGGAAATTCTGGGCGTTCACATCATCGGAAGGGGAGCTACGGAAGTGATTCATATTGGCCAGCTGGCGATAAGTTTTCATGCCAAGATCGATTATTTCATCGATCAAGTCTTCAACTACCCGACTTATGCAGAAGGATATCGCGTTGCGGCTTTGAATGGATTTAATAAAATCAAACATCGAAAATAACTACTAGCGAGTTAATCTATGGACTCCCATCTCGACCCAAGCAGGGAAAAAGAACAAACGAAAGAACCACACGTTATCTTGCTTGACGACCAACAAAGTGAACGCAATTACCAAGAAGGTAAAGATTTCTTTGACTCCTTCCATCGCTTTGAAAAAGCAACATATCCCATGCCTTTTCGCTTCTTCACATTCACAGCGTCTCTGACCCTTTTTCTCAGCAGCGCTATTCTCGCATGTTTCTTGATCATCAGTTTATTCATTGGGCTCTTAGCTTTGTATCAAAGTCCAACCCTCAACGGACCCATCCATAGGATTTGGAAAATCTTGAGGCGCCTTCTTGTCATATCTTTAGGGTTATTTATCGGAAGCTTCAGTCCAGCTTTTGGTTTTGGCATTGTCTTGCTCTATTTCATCATGCAAGGGGAAAAATTGAATGTCAGCATCCTTTCCCGCATGATGAATAAGTGAGTTGGGAGAGAGAATCCAGAATGGACAGCAGAATTCAGAATGGCGTTGTTGCATAAATCTAATGCCGTTCTTTCAGAACTCAATCCTCCCTCTTGGATACCCAGGCCTCTCGCTGCGCTTCGGCCTGGGCTATGACATGAAGGCCTTTCAGGCCATGAAATCAGTACATTTTTAAAAAGATTGTGTTTTCAATGGTCTGAAGGACCATAATAACATAGCCCAGGCCGAAGCGAAAGCGAGAGGCCTGGGAAAAAGGATAAGCAAAAGCTGAGTTCTGAAAGAACGGCATCTTCTTTCACAGATTTATGCAACAACGCCATTCTGGATTCTGAATTCTGGATTCTGGATTCTGAATTCTGACTACTGTGTTCTAAAATTCATTTCTTTTTATTCTTTCGTTGTTTAGGATAACTAATTTTCCATAACATTACACTTATTGATATTTATGAAGCTGTATGATGATCAACTAATTGTAGTCACCGGAGGTGCAGGCTTTATTGGTTCTTGTGTCGTGCGCCATTTAAATGACAAGGGCATTTATAATATTGTCGTCGTCGATGAATTAGGCAATACCGAAAAGTGGAAGAACCTCGTTGGCAAGCGTTTTGTAGACATTATCGAAAAAGATCAGTTTTTCGATTGGCTGCAAGGCCGTGAGTCTACCATCGAAGCTTTTATTCATTTGGGTGCCTGCTCAAGCACAGTAGAAACCGATGCCAGCTACCTTCTTGAAAACAATTACCGCTTCAGCGTGCGTCTGGCTGAATACGCCTTGCGCAATGAACATCGCTTCATCTATGCCTCATCAGCTGCGACCTATGGCCAAGGCGAGCATGGCTTTTCCGATGATCAAGCCAAAATCGATATTTTAAAGCCTTTGAATATGTATGGATATTCAAAACAATTGTTCGATCTTTGGCTTAAAAACGAAGGGTTGCTTGACCGCGTTGTAGGCCTTAAGTTTTTCAATGTCTTTGGTCCGAATGAATGGCATAAGGGCAGGATGGCCTCGGCTATCATGCATATTTTGCCGACAGCTAGAAAAGAGGGCGTGATCCGCCTCTTTAAGTCGTCAGAGCCGCACAACTTTGGCGATGGCGAACAGAAACGCGATTTTATTTATGTTAAAGATGCCGCGCGAATGACCTGTGCCTTTTTAGACAATGATGCCATGGGAATCTATAATATCGGCAGCGGCAAAGCCAGCACTTGGAACGAACTTGCCTTTGCGGTCTTTAAAGCCATAGACATGCCTCTAAATATTGAATACATCGATATGCCAGCAGATCTTTTAGGGAAATATCAGAATTACACCTGCGCCGACATGCGGAAAACACATAAAGCCTTAAAAAAAGACGCCGCTGCGATGCCATTGGAAGAAACCGTCATCGATTATGTTAAAAATTATTTAATGCCAGGAAAAACATGGTAAAGCTTTCCGGAACATTCAGCCGTCTTGGATCTTGCAAAGTTTTAGTCATCGGCGATCTTCTTTTAGATACCTACACCATTGGCAAAGCTAGGCGCATATCCCCTGAAGCTCCTGTTGCTGTCGTGAACGTACAGCATGAAGAAAGCCGTCCAGGCGGTTCCGGAAACGTCGTTTTAAATCTTGTTTCCTTAGGCGCTGAAGTCGTCAGCATCGGACGCATTGGCCATGACGCTGCCGGCGCGACGCTATGCAACTCTTTAGCAAAAGAAGGCGTCGACATCCGCGGCATCGTGACGCAAAAAGGCTACACCACCCCTGTAAAAAATCGCATCATCGCTGAAAACCAGCAGATCGTGCGTGTCGATTATGAACAAGTTGTCGCTATCCCTGAGCTGCTGGAGCAGCAAGTCATTGAATTGCTTCCGGAACTCTTTAAGCAAGTAAAAGTTGTCGCTATCTCCGATTATGGCAAAGGTTTTCTATCGCGTTCACTCTTAAGCACCGTTATTGAACATGCTAAAGCTCTAAACATCCCGGTGATTGCTGATCCCAAAGGGATGGATTTTGCCAAGTATCGCGGAGCGACGATTCTGAAGCCTAACCTATCAGAAGCCTATGCCGCCGCAAATTTACCCCATGACGCGCCCCTTGAAAGCGTCGCCGCACGCGTGCTTCAGATTTCTGAAGCTGAGACCTTAATGATCACGCGCTCAGAAGCCGGCATTTCGTTATTTTTTAAAGATGGTTTAAGGCAAGATTTTCCCGTGCGCATTCGCGAAGTCAAAGATGTTACGGGTGCCGGCGACACCGTCTTAGCTATGTTGACTTGTGCCTTGGCAAATCATTTGTCCATCGGCGAAGCTGCACAACTCTCTAATATCGCAGCAGGCCTTGCCATCGAGCGCTTTGGTTGCGCGCGCATCTCGTTGTCAGAATTAGCGCGCCGCCTGCTAGAATATGATGTCTCCAATAAGGTTTTCGATGATGAGCACCTCTTCGCCTTGCAAGAAGCCTTGCGAGGGCATAGTTTTGTCTTATTAAGCGTATCAGGGGAAAAGGGGCTGACTTCGCAGATTTTTAATGCTATCCGCAAGCTTGCCCACGAGGAAAACTGCGATCTTTTGATCTATGTGCAAGATGAAAATCCTTCCGAGGAATTTGTGAATATTTTATCGGCGCTGCATGACGTCGATTTCATCATTTTAAAGGAAGAAAGCCTGCGCAATCTTTGTGGGCTAATTAAGCCTCAAGAAGTTTATACCATAACTGAAGATAGCTTAAAGAAGCTTATTTCGGTTTAGAAACCTGGATGATCTCTAATTGTAAGCTGGGTGGGATTGTTTTATCAAAAGCTTCTGATGAAACCGTGATTTCCCAACCATGATAGGGATCGCGCAATCTAACATTTTTTAAATCGCTTGAGATCTCATCTACAATGATCTGTTGAAGGCCATGGCCTCCTTGGACCATCATCATTACCGAGCCATTTTTAGAAATTAATTCAGCGATTTTTTGCAGACGATTAGTTTCATTCCTTAAAATCTGAGTTTTCACGGGTGTCAAATCTACCTTTTTGAATTCATCAGTTATGTCGCCCCAATTATCTTGAGCTATGACTTGTGCAATATTGATTTTGCCTCTATTGTCTGCAATAAGCATAGCAGCTGCTGCTGAAACTCCTCCGCGAGTTCCGTGCTGTTGAATGATGGCTTTGCCCGTCTCTGAGTAATCGACGGTCAATCTATCTTGTCCTTCAGTCAACACTTTACTTCTCACAGCCGGATGATGCATCACAATTTCTTCATCTTTAAAGAAGCTTGAAGGCTTTTTGACTTCGCCTCCTTTACTATAATATTCAGTCTGCAGGCTGTGTTTTGGAAATTTTCTTTCCAAAGGTGTTGAAGTTTTTGGTTCTTTAGCTGCAGAAAGGGTTTCGGTCTCCAATCTTTTTTTTTGGTATAGGTCTCCCCAACCTTTCTTTCTAATTTCTTTGATTTGCTTTTTATCAAAACCAAAGTCTTCGCTTAGCTCCATATCAGTATAAGTGGATGGATCTGGGTATAGAACTTTCTTCTCCCTAATGGCTTTAATTTGCCTATCGTTAAAACCAAAGATTTTGCGGAGCTGTGCGTCCGGGTAAGGGGAATAAATCTCCACTAATTCCTTGTTCGTTAATTGGTAATGTTTTTTTCTTTTTTTAAGTATCGCTTCCTTTTGCCCCCTGACGGCTTCTCTTATACTAGTCTCTTCATCGTTAAGTTTGTAGCTTGCAACCTCGTTCATTGCCGATTGCGCTTCGCGTTTTTTTTCTGCATTCAATGAATTTAACAATGTCGTTGATTTAGTGATAATTTCTTGTTCATTAAGAGGATAAGTGGGGAATTTGTCTTTTAACGCCTCCATCAGCTTAGTTTGCATCTCTTTTAAGTCATCCTCGGGATCTGTTTGTTTCACTGTCTCTAATTGTTTTTCTATTTCTGCTGAATGTTCATGAAATGCTTCCAGCTGGCTGGGGTTTAATTGATCACTAGGAAATCTATTTTGCGCTCTTTTTAAAATGTCTCGCGTAAGATCCTTGTTCGTTTGCCAATCAGAGAATGCTTTGACAGCCTGAGCTAGATAGTCATTAATGGCTATTTCGATTTCTTTCTCAGTTTTAGACACATTCAGAGGTTTTGAAGACTTTAATTCTTCAGGTTTAGTATCCGCAATGGGCTTGGATAAACCTTCTGTTTGAGGGGATTTTGGCTTATAGTAAGCGGCCCTCTTTGGAAATTGCGCTGTAAAGCCTTCTACCTGTTCTTTGGTTTGTTCCCGAACTAAACCCTTTGGTGGGACTTCTTTTTGCAAAGCCTCAGTAGAAGTTATTCCAACTTTTTCTTTTAGTTCTTCGTACTGTTTTTTTAAGGCTGGATCTTCATTAAAGGAGATTTTAGCACGATCAGTTTGACCAAATTTTGCTACAGCCTCTTTTAAACTTGGCTTATCCTTCTCTTCGCTAATTTGGTCGGAAGCCTTTAAAAGAATGTTTAATGTCGACTGAAACTGTTTCAGCGAGTCAGGGGTTTTCCAATTGGCTTCCAATTTTTTTTGTATTTTGGAGTGAGCTTTCTGGTATGCTTGATCGGCTTCCTCGTTTCTTTTCAAAATTGTATCCATTGCTTCAAGAATCTCTTTGCCTTGCGTCAATTTTTGAGATTCATCTAAAGAGGGTTTCTCAATTGTTTCGTGAAGGGATTTTTCAGGTGGTTTTAAGTTTTTATGTGTTTCCTTTAATTCTGATTTAAATTTTTCAAAATCTTCAACTAAATATTGTAAATCTAATTGATCTGTATCTTTAATTTGCTTAATGCGCGTATCGATCCATTTTAGATCACTTGAACTAAGGATTTTTTTGTGTTGAAGTTTTGCTAAGTCGTATTTCAAGCTAACTTCGAGAAAATGAAGGCGTTCTTGAGACTTGATCGACGTTATGTCTGGAAGTCGTTTATCTATACTCACAGGTTTATTTTCCCAATCTTGAAATTCCTTAAAGATTTTTTGTTGATCTTTGGTTAAAGTCCGAATAAAATCTTCTTCCCATGGATATTGAGTGGCTGGCGCTCTGATGTCTTCTAATTCGATTTCTTCCTCTTCTCGACTAAAATTCAAATTGTTAAACAGATTAGCAAATCCTTGCTTGAAGCGTTCTTTGAGGTTTCTGCTTTCCGGAGTAGGCTGTTCAACTTGTTTTGCAGAAACGCTAGCTTGAACAGAACTATCACTTGAAAAAAGTTTGCCAATTTTAGTGAGAGGTGATGATGATTTGGATTGTTTTTGGGTAGTTTGTTCTATGTTTTCTTCTTGTTCTGGAATTGGTAGGTTAAAATTTTCTGCTAATTTGAAATACTCTTTTCGGCATTTTTCAAAGATAGGAGTATTTGGATTTTGTCTCGCTAATTGCGTATATTTTTCAAGATTGTTCAAAATAGCTTTAGAATCTTGACTGTTGTCTTTTTTATAGGCCGACATATGATGTAAATCCACTAAGGTTGAATATTTTGCTTCCATTGTTGAAAAAAAATCTTGCACTTCAGGAAGTTGTCTAAAAGGTTCTTCGACAGCTACGCTAAATTCTGAAGCCGCAGGATTTTCTCTTTTCAAGATCTCAATTCGTCTATTTACCCACGTCTCATCGCCGATCGTTCTTTTGTTGTTTGTGCGTGCAGCTACAGTTTCATCACTTTCCCATTTTCCCTCTAAAAGTTTTTGTTCTAGTTGATTGTATTCTTTCTCAATGGTGGGTTTAATTTGCTCAAATCGCTGTTCGGGGCTTAACTGTGTTAATTGAGCTGGGCTAATCAGGTCTTCTTCTTCTATTTCTGAAACCTCTTCTTCAGCCTCGACGGGTTCAGATTCTTTTGGAGTTTTTTTAAAGATGGAGGACATCCGGCTTGTCAGCGAGGCTTTTGGTGCTTTTACTTTTTCGATAGACTCAGTTTTTTCCGACAGAGCCACGTTCTTAGATGATTTTGAAAAAGAAGGCAGTGAAATCTTAGGCAGTTTCATCTCGATTTTAGGTAACTTTATCCGGCTTTTAAGAGAGGGTTTTTCTGGTATCTTTTCCCCTCCAACGGCTTGGGCCTTTTTCAATAGGTCTTCAAGTTTTTTTTGTTCCCTTTTCACATACTTAGAATAAAACTTATTTTTTTTATCGGCAAACTTAGCTAGTTCTTTATGTGTTTCAATGGATCTTTTAAGGTCAGTGATGAGTTTTTCCTTATCAGCAGTCGGATCATTAAACCGCCTATGAAACTCAAAATTTTCTAGCCCAACAAATTTCGTGATAACTCCATCTCTGCCCTCTTCTGTATCTAAATTTAAATTGGCGGATTTTGCTAATTCATAAACTATTGAGTATTTTTTTTCTTCTTTATTTGTTTTAGCAATAATGGCATTTAACGTTTTTTCAGTTTCTTTTTGTTCTGTCTTTAACTGTTTTAAATTTTTGGCCTGCTCTTTTTCTTTTGCTTTTTCTGCTCTTTGCAGCTCTTTTTTTTCCCCTTTAGTGAGTGTGTGATGTGTAGGTTCTTCATGAATATCCAAATCTTTTGGTTCCAGAAAATTTGGTTCAAAATCGCTTTCAGTTTGTGGCGGTTTGGATTCCTTCTGTCTTTTGAATAAATTTAAAAAGGTTTGAGCCAGGCTGGTTTTTTGTTGTTCGCTTCCAGTGGTCGGTTGAGCTACTCGATCAGAAGAAGTGTTGCCCTTTGGTTTACTTGGTGAAATCTTGGCAATGAGTTTTTGCAGACGTGTAGGCGGTTTGGTTGTCGTAGGTTTGGTTTCCTCATCATGGATTTCTAAGGGTTTATCCTCTCTATTATAAGAGTGACTCGAGTGTGAATACATAATATTACCCTCCAAAACTAACATTACTATAATATTTATTATACAATTTATTTTTATTTAGTGAAAATCTTTAATTTTTAATCTTTATTGGTTATTTAAAGTACTTATTGTCAGGGTATTAAATTTTTAAGAAAAACTTTGAAAAAAAAGATGCTTGGGTATACATCTTCTGTAATAGACCATGCCTTTTTATTTAGCCCGGAACACCCTAATTTTGGAGAGAAAATGACTTCTCAAGAAGCGTTCGAATGGCAGTGTCATCCCAAAGCTGAAGGACTTCTTCTCAATATCTTAGAAAAGAGCTGCCAAGCCAATCCCTTCATTGCAACCTTTCAACAAGACCTGCACAAACACACCAGCACGCGCCTCTTCGACTGGCTAGACCATCTTGTCGTGGGCTATTCAGAACACCTTGAAAAAGAGCTAGAGCAAACGGGCTTTATAGCAGACATTGCAACGCCGTCCTACCGCGTTTTTCACCATCCGGGAGCCCAGTTGCCGCGCGTTGTCGTCAAGGACCATGATGAGCCTATCGTTGCAATAGCAGTCAGTGTTGAGAGCATTGCCGATTTTTTGATGGTGCGGGGCATATCCGGCTGGATTGAAGGCGCTCCTTTAAGCGGATACCGCAGATGCTGCATCTCTACAGAAAATAGCGTCTCCTTATGGGTTATTGAGCGGCGCGCAACTTTGACGATGGAGCCGACCTACCCGGAAGATGGTTACCTTGAGCGTTATCTTGAAGCTATGGAGAAATGGCAAAGCCGTCCCCGTGTCATGGACGATGAAAAGGAAGCTATGGAGATGACCTTGATGCTGGCTCAAGAAATCATTGCTACTGTCGGCGTTGACCTGGCCGCTTGGATTGTGCTCGATTGCGAAAGAAGATATTGGCAGATGCGCAACACGGCAGGGCAGCTGCAAAAGAACCGCCAAGATCGCCTCGGCATGGGCTGGGCCAATCATGATCATCATACCTTTAGGTCTTCGCGCAAGCATTTTATGCAGCTTGTGCGCCTGTTTGAGATGCTAGGATTCCATTGCCGCGAGCGCTATTATGCCGGTAAGGATGCTGGCTGGGGAGCGCAAATTATGGAAAACCCGCAATGCCGTTTAGTGCTTTTCCTCGATGTCGATTTGGCAGCGTATGAACTTGAAATCGATTTTGCCCATCACCCTATTGAGCCGGAATTGGAGCAGCTTGGCACTATTGGGCTTTGGTGCGAGCTGCATGGCGATTCCATCTTAAATGCTGGAATGCATCATTTGGAAGCCCAATTTCTTTTTGAAGAGTTGACTCATGATTTTGCAGGAATGGGAGTAGGCATGATGGCACCCTTTAGTTCATTTTCCTATTTAAAGCAGGCCTTTACGGCAGGGGAGATCTGGCATGTGGATCCTGCCAAAGTGCAGAAGCTCGTAGAAAAGGAATATATCAACCAGGAGCAAGCGGAGAAGTTTTTGCATTATGGCGCAGTGGGAAGTCACTTAGAGAACCTGCAGCGGCGTGAAGGCTACAAAGGCTTTAACAAGAAAAATGTCAGCCTCATCATCAAAAAGACCGATCCTCGCACAATGCCGACCTCTTTAGGGGCTTAAAGCACCTATTTATTTGGAACTAAGAGATCGCGATATTTATATAAAAGCTTGTCAGCCTCCTCGTCTGTTTTGATCAGCAAGAGTGTATCGCTTAAGTTAGTTTCTAATGGAGGAGTGGGATTTTTTTTCAGGGTATGAGAGACACGAGCGAGTTCTTTAAAAATCTTATTAGCCAAAATAGACAATTGAGCCGTATTCGATCTATCACGACTCTTCATTTCTACGGACTTGCCCCCTTCAAATTCCGCTGTATGTTTTAAAATACAAGGAACATAAGCAATCCCTTTTTCAACAAGAGTCTCTTCTATTTTTCGGAAATTAGCACGGGTCAATGTAAAAGTCGTCTTTAAATCATTTAATTTTTCCCTACTTTTTTTTGAAAGATGTGGAATGAGCCTTTCCATAGGGACGCTATCGATAGCACCAAAGATGGCATTGGCAGCTTCAAGATTGCCTTTAAGACGCAGCTGATCGGCAATTTCGATGAAGTTTTCGAGGTTTTTAACAGCCTTATTTAAGGCCTTTTTTTTGTCTGCGGCGGAACTAGTTTCATTGATATCTTGCAGAAGGATGGCATTTTTTACATACCCGGTCGTGTTGTTCGAGATTTGGACAAACTTATAAAAATTAGGGGCTAATTCTTTATTTTTAGCTCCTCCTTTGGAGAATTCATTGATTTGTATCTTTGCGTATAAATTTCGAAAAAGACGATCAAATTCTTGTACAAACAAATTGATGTTTTTTGGATCGCTTGGGTTGGGAACTTCTTTTGGATTCATTGTAGGAGTTTTTTTAGAAATTTCTAATGCTTTTTCAGTGTATTTTACTGTTGTTGTTAGCTCTTTGGCATAACCCATAGTTTTTTCTAAGAGTGGGGAATCTTTGACCATGGGGTTTTCACTAGTGAGTATTAATTTATAGATATTAACGAGAGCTTCTTTTACCTCTTTTTGGATAAGGTCATTTGGATAAAGGTCGCTTGTAACCCAGTTGTTGCAAAAATCCAGTAAATGTAATGTCTTATAATTTAGTGCTTTGCTTTCATCATCCGATGGTTTTATTGTTGCTAGTTTTTCTAAGTTCTCAGATATTGCTAAAAAAATATTTTCGAATAGCACCTGAGAGTTAGCGCCAGGAATAAAAAAGTAGGAATAAAGCAGGTCATCAGCATCCATGATCCGGAATTCTTCATTGCCCACCTTTTCTGTAAGAAGCACGTTTTCTTCTTTTTTTAAGCCATTCATTAGTGTTTTAAATCTCTCAATTGAATTCTTATCCTTGGAGTTTTCCGCTAATGTTAGCTTTCCTTGGAATTCCTGCATTTTGTCTTTTAAATTTTTAAGTTTTAATAACTTTGCTTCTGGAAGATAACGCATATGTTTAACAATATTTAGCATTTGAACATGGGGATTGATTTTGTGTTCTCCCGCCATGACTTTTCCTCTGATAGGGTGTATTGGCAAAGGCCTGCCGCTTTTTTGAATTTGTACATTGCTTTCTTTTCCCAATGCTTGAACGATGGCTGGAGATGGCCTTGCAGGACGGAGCGGTTTAGGCACCTCTTTTTGAGGTGGGATACTCTCTTTTTTTACGGGAATAGGTCCCGGTCTAGCTGCATCTTTTGAAGTTGTGAGAGCTTCATTTTTTGAGCTTCTTTTTGCAAGCATTTCGTTAAGTTCGGTAACGAAATCCGATTTTTTAGGAATTTTAGGACTTGGAAGTTGTTGTTCATTTGGTGGAATATTTGCTCTTTTTGCCGGAACAACTTTTGGCTCTGGCTGATCAGACCGTGGAAGGTCTATGGCATCACTTTTGATCGATCCGCTTAAGCGACTGAGTTTTTTAGCTGCTTTAGCTAATTTGCTATGACTTTTAGCTAAGGGCGCTGGAGTGAGATCCTTGGTTCCATCGAAGCGAGGTAAATCAACACCAGAATCTAAACCTGACATAATAAACCCCTTGTTAAATATTCAATTATTAATTATAACATAAAAAGCTTTAATTTTGTCGACTTGCTTTTGTTAATTAATTTGTGGTATAAGTAGTGATAGAAATGATTTTAATAATGACTATTGGAAGGAGGGCGTATGAAAGTAATCACAGACCTTAGTAAATTAGAGTATAAATCCCCTCATATAAGGATGCTGTGCAAGCTAAATAGCTGCAAAGGCAATTTTTTACCACAGAGGACACAGAGAAGGCAGGGAGAGGAAAAGAACAGATTTAGATTTTGAGACGCCTTACTCCGTCTTTTAACAAATTTACGTTAAAGTTGATAAGTAAGCCTTTCTTCAAATCAGATAATTTTAGATAGGATAAAAGTTGAGCTTCATGGATTGACAAGAGATTTTGCACAGATTTTATTTCTACAATAATCTGATTTTCAACCACTAAATCGAGTCGATATCCACAGTCTAATTTTATTTCTTTATAAATAATAGGCAACGGTTTTTGATACTCTACCTTCATGCCTTTACATTGCAATTCATGTTTCAAACATGCTTCATAAGCAGATTCAAGAAGACCTGGACCTAAGGCACGATGAACCTCAATTGCAGCACCAATAATATTTCCTGTAAGTGCCTCTGAAACATCTGTGCCCTGCGTAGTAGAAATAAAATTCATAGTACTTCACTTTATAAAAAATAATATATCAACTATAGATAACATAGCGAATATTTAGATAAAAATTAAATTCCTGTTCTCTCCCTGCCTTCTCTGTGTCCTCTGTGGTGAAAATTGCCTTTGCAGCTATTTC
>Ga0207105_1052_pt1 | contig 28944 bp, 22 predicted proteins | sample Alteio_BWMinHeat_77_FD_153569 | JGI IMG/M metagenome (GOLD analysis project Ga0207105, IMG submission 153569) | Enriched cells from forest soil in Barre Woods Harvard Forest LTER site, Petersham, Massachusetts, United States -... | ecosystem: Environmental > Terrestrial > Soil > Temperate forest >... | reverse complement strand
CCAACACGCGGATTGATGGGATATCGCAATGAGTATTTAACGACAACCCGCGGTTTAGGAATTTTAACATCGATTTTTGAAGAGTATGCGCCTTGGAAAGGAGTGATTCCGGGACGAAAGCGTGGAGTTTTGGTTTCGATGTGCGCCGGCAAAACCAGCGGCTACGCATGCTTTAACTTGCAGGATCGTGGAACGCTCTTTACCGGTCCCGGCGATGATATTTATGAAGGAATGGTTGTCGGTGAAAATAGCCGGGAAAATGATCTTATGGTCAATGTGACAAAGGGAAAACAGCTGACAAACGTTCGAGCATCCGGCAGCGATGAAAACATCATCTTAATACCGCCCAGGAAATTTACGCTGGAGCAGGCGATTGATTACATTCAGGATGATGAATTGATTGAAGTGACGCCTGCGGTGATTCGGATGCGCAAGCGTTTTTTAACGGAAAATGAGCGCAAACGCTTCGATAAGTAGTACATTAAAAAATGTATTAAGTGCTATATCATGGAATTTAATGCGGCGAGCGCGGCTTTCTGTATTTTCTCCACATAAGATAGTGCAGAGTCTTAATAGCCTAGTGCTATTAAGACTTTTTCAGACGCCCTCTTAGCGTTTGGCATTTAGCGATTAGCATTTTTACCTTTCTTTGCTGTTGCTTTTTTTCTTTACCATCTGTTACTCTTGCCCCTTATAGTTTATGAAAATCAGGAGAAACCTTTAAATGTCTAATAACCCACAACACACCTGGAATGAGAGCAACATTGTTGATGACGTTGCGTTTCAGGCTCAAGATGCAGAAGATTTCAAAGCTTTGCTAGAAACAAAAGAAGGCATGCCGGCGGAGGAAAGCTCCTCAATGGCGCCCGGTTCTGTTCTCAAAGGAAGAATTGTCGAGATTACCCGCGACCACGTCGTCGTTGATGTCGGTCTTAAATCGGAAGGTCTTGTACCTATTTCAGAATTTTCCGACCCTTCACAGCTAGTTTTAGATGGCGAAGTTGAAGTTTTGCTGGATCAAGCAGAAGATGACAATGGGCAGATCGTCCTTTCACGTGAAAAAGCTGAACGCTTAAGACAATGGGAATACATCCTAGAGCACTGTGAAGAGGGTTCGATTGTTAAAGGACGCGTTCTTCGCAAGGTTAAGGGCGGCTTGATGGTTGACATCGGCATGGAAGCGTTCCTCCCCGGCTCACAGATTGATAATAAGAGAATTAAGAACCTCGACGATTACATTGACAAGACCTATGAATTCAAAATTCTTAAAATCAATATTGAGCGCAAAAACGTCGTCGTTTCCCGCCGCGAGCTTCTCGAGGCAGAGCGCATTTCCAAAAAAGCTGAAGTGCTAGAGCACATTCAAGTTAGCGACGTACGCGAAGGCGTTGTCAAAAACATCACCGATTTCGGCGTATTCTTAGACTTAGACGGCATCGACGGCTTGCTTCATATCACAGATATGACTTGGAAGCGCATCAGACATCCGTCCGAGATGGTTCACTTAGGGCAAAAGCTTGAGGTAATGATCCTTAGCGTGGATAAAGATAAAGGCCGCGTAGCCCTTGGCCTTAAGCAAAAAGAATCTAATCCTTGGGATCAAATCGAGCAGAAATATCCTCCAGGCACACGTGTAAAAGGGAAAATCGTCAACTTGCTGCCTTATGGAGCTTTCATCGAAATCGAGCCTGGTATCGAAGGATTAATTCACGTATCCGAGATGTCCTGGGTAAAAAATGTTACCGATCCTAGTGAAGTTGTCAAAAAAGGCGATGAAGTCGAAGCTATAGTTTTGTCTGTTCAAAAAGAGGAAGGCAAAATTTCTCTTGGCATTAAGCAAACAGAGCACAATCCATGGGACGATGTCGAAAAGAAATATCCTGTTAGCAGCAGTGTTAAAGCAGAGATTAAAAGTCTAACAAACTACGGCGCTTTTGTTGAACTGGAGCCCGGAGTTGAAGGATTAATTCACATATCGGACCTCAGCTGGATCAAGAAGGTGTCACACCCTTCGGAAGTTCTTCGCAAAGGAGATTTCGTTGACGCTATCATCTTATCAGTCGACAAAGAAAGTAAGAAGATCACTTTGGGAGTTAAGCAGCTTAGCCACAATCCATGGGAAAGCATTGAGAAAACGATGCCGGTAGGAGCTCTTGTAAAAGGAAAAGTCAGCAAGATTACAGCCTTTGGGGCTTTTGTGGAGCTGGATAGCGGCATAGAAGGCTTAATTCATGTCACAGAGCTTTCCGATCAAGCTTTTGGAAAAGTTGAAGATGTCGTTTCTAAAGGAGATGACGTTACGGCTAAGGTTATAAAGCTGGATCCAGAGCATAAGAAGATTGCTTTGTCTATCAAAGAATATTTAATTGATAAAAATCAATGCAATCGCGATGACATCGTGGTTACTACAGCTCCTTCCAAACGCAAGAAAAAAGGAAGCAGTGACCAAGGCGCAGATGAGCACAAAGAGGAAAGCCATCACGACGAAAAAGAGGAATCTAAGAAGTAGTCGAGCATCGATCATGCTGCTTGCATGCTGTCTTAACAGCATGCAAGCAGAAATTACCTCAATATTGGGAATCATAGACAGAGAAGTTTAGAAGTTTTAGAGGCAAAAAAAGAATGAATAAAGATCTCATAGCCATCTTCGAATATCTTGAACGAGAAAAAGGCATTAAGCGCGACATCGTTATTAGTGCCATCGAGGAATCTTTGCGGGCTGCTGCTCGTAAAAGCATTACCGGCGCCTCAAATGTCACGGTTAAAATCCATCCAAAAACTGGAAATATCGAAGTATACAGTGAAAAAGAAATCGTAGATCAGGTAGAGGTGGCTGCACAAGAAATCTCGCTCGAAGAAGCGCGTGAAATCGATCCAGAGTGCGAAATCGAACAATTTATCGATGTACTTGTTACGCCTAAAGACTTCGGCAGAATTGCCGCACAAAAGGCGCGCCAGATCATTACGCAAAAACTGCGTGGCGCAGAACGCGATGTCATTTATGAAGAATATCGACATCGGACTAATGAATTAATTTCCGGCACAGTGAAGCGTTTTGTGCGCGGTTCCAATATCATTGTCGATCTTGGCAAAGTGGAAGCTATTATGCCCACTAAGCACTATCCTAAAACGGAAAAATATCAAGTAGGCGAAAAAGTTCTTGCGCTTCTATTAGAAGTCAATGACACAGAAAATGGCGGCGCCGAAGTTGTTTTATCCCGCAGCCACCCCGAATTCGTTCGCCAGCTTATGATACAGGAAGTCCCTGAAATCAGTGATGGAACCGTTATCATCGATAAAGTTGTACGGGATGCCGGCTATCGAACTAAGCTAACGGTACGGTCAACAGACTCAAAAGTCGATCCTGTCGGAGCTTGCGTCGGCATGCGCGGCATGCGTGTTAAAAATGTCGTTCGCGAATTGCATAACGAGAAAATCGATATCATTCCTTTTTCGCAAGATCCTATTGAGTTATTGCAAAGTGCTTTGAATCCTATTGAAATCCGCAAGATCAGTGTTAATGAAGATGACAGTGTAATATCGATCGTTATCGACGATGAAGATTTTGCCGCCGTTATCGGAAAACGCGGAATGAATGCCCGTCTCAACAGTGAGTTGATTGGACATGAGCTAGATGTTCAGCGTATGAGCGACTATAATCGCACAATGGTTCTCCAAAGAACCGAGCTGGCATTGTCCGAGGATCCAACACTTGACGAGCCTCTAAAAAGTATTGAAGGTGTGAATAATTTGATCTTCGAACACTTAGTTGCAGAAGGCTATGCAACGCCCCGTTCGCTTCTGATTGCGTCCCCTGAAAAACTAGCATCAATTCCAGGGATTAGCCTTGAAACGGCAGACAAGATCTTAGAACAAATTAGAAAACAAAGGATGTAAACAGTTGGCCAAAAACCTCAAACTCAATATCAAAAACGCACAAATTGCAGAGGCCATTAGTAAGCTTGACAACCTTAAGGATAAGCTTGCAAAGAAAAAAGATGATGCTGCAGCTTCTCAGCGTGATAAGTCATTAAAGACGCCGAAAACTTTTAAAGAAGAAGCCGAAGAAACTGTCAAAGAATCGAAAGAAGATGCTCCTCGCATACGAGCTAGATCTAAATCGGCTTTTGCAGAAGCATCCTCTTCTGAAGCGAAACAGAAGGAATCTGAAATCGCAAAAGAAGATGAAGTAGGGTCTGAAAGCACTGAAGTGAAAATCAAAGCAAAGACTTCAAAAGAAAAAACCAGCGAAGAGCTGCGTCAAGAGATCTTTGGAGAGGAGCTTCGTGAACGATCCAGCATGCAGCCACATAGGGAACAGCTTCCTGATTACGGTACAGAACCAGCTTCTTTTAAAGCCGAACCTGTCATTAAGGAGCCGATAAAGCCCGCGACTAAGGAAGAGCCTGCTGCCATAGTTAAACCTGTCGCAGCTCCTATTTCAACTCACGTAAAACTTGGTCCGACTGGCAGGCATATTAAAGATCTTTTACCGCCGCCTAGGCCTGCGCATAAGCCAAAAGAGGAACCTGCTAAACCTGCGACTCCTTCTCGTGAGACTCCGACTGAAGCATCTGCTGATGATAAAAACAAAGACAAGAGCCGTGCCAAAATAAAAGGCAAAGGACGCGAGTCAACAGAAGTTCCAGCAGTGGCATTGTCAGCTGAAGAAGAAGCAAAAAAGAGCGGAAAATTAGCTAAATTTAAAGAATTTCGGGATGTTAAACCCACCACACGTAAACAAGATGTGCGCTCGTTTGACGCTCGCGATCGCCATGGTTTTCGCGATGCCGAAGAAGAACAGCAATGGCGCAAAAGACGTGCAGGCAAGCAACGTTATGTTCCTGAAGACCCAACGATACGTCCCGCAACGCTAAAAGTTCGGATTCCAATTGCAATCAAGGATTTAGCATCAGAGATGAAGCTCAAAGCTTCACAGCTCATTGCGAAGCTTTTCCTTCAAGGCGTTATTGTCACGTTAAACGATCTTCTCGACGATGTAACCACAATCCAATTATTGGGCCATGAATTTGGTTGTGAGATTTCCATCGACACATCCGAAGAGGAACGCATTCGCATTACAGACAAGAGCATTAAAGAAGAAGTTCAAAGCAGCGATCCTGACAATCTTGTGCCGCGGCCGCCTGTTGTTGCCTTTATGGGCCACGTCGACCATGGCAAAACAAGTTTAATCGATACGATTCGCAAAAGCAACCGTGCCTCTTCAGAAGCTGGAGCTATTACGCAGCATATTGGTGCATTTCGATGCACAACACCGGTTGGAGATATCGCCATCCTCGACACTCCGGGCCACGAAGCATTTTCTGCCATGCGTGCACGCGGCGCCGATGTTACAGATATCGTCGTTTTAGTTGTCGCCGGCGATGAAGGAATACGTCAACAAACTGTTGAAGCGATCAACCATGCTAAATCAGCCAATGTGACCATCGTCGTTGCGATTAATAAGAGCGACAAGCCCAATTTTAATGTCGAAACTGTTTATCGTCAGCTTGCAGATAATGATCTTCTTCCGGAAGCCTGGGGCGGCCAAACGATTACGGTCAACTGCTCAGCTGTAACTGGAGAAGGCGTCAAAGCGCTAGTAGAGATGCTTGCCTTGCAAGCTGAAGTTTTGGAACTTAGGGCTAATCCTTCTGCGCGTGCTCGCGGCAGTGTGTTAGAGTCGGAGATGCATAAAGGAATGGGATCTGTCGCTACAGTACTAGTGCAAAACGGCACTCTACATATAGGCGACGCTGTTGTTTTTGAACAGCTGTGGGGTCGTGTGAAGACTATGCACGACGAGTTTGGCAATGAGTTGCAGGAAGCAGGACCATCGACACCGGTAGAAATTACAGGTTTGTCAGGGTTGCCGGAAGCTGGCCAAGAATTTATTGTTGTTAAAAGCGAACGCGAAGCGCGCGAGATTGCAGCAGCTCGTCAAATTGGAATGCGGCAGACCAGCTTGCAGCAAGCTAAGAAAGTCTCCATGGAAAATCTCGTCCAGCAAGCTTCTGAAGTGTCTAAAAAGATGCTAAATATCGTATTGCGTGCTGACGTGCAAGGATCGTTAGAGGCTCTCAAAGTTGCTCTACAGAAGATTCAATCCACAAAAGCTGAATTGAATATCATCTTTGCAGGAGTTGGAGAGGTTTCAGAATCCGATGTGCAGCTTGCCGCAACATCAAAAGCTGTTATCATCGGCTTCCATACACAAATTGAAAGTCATGCTGATGCTTTGGTTAAACAATTAGGAGTTCAGGTTCGACTTCATAACATCATCTATCACGCCATTGACGATGTAAAAACTCTGATGCTGGGTCTTCTGGATAAGATTGCTCAGGAAACAGACAAGGGCAAAGTCGAGATTAAGGCGGTGTTTAAGTCATCGCACTATGGAAATATTGCAGGTTGCATCGTAACCGAAGGAAGCGTCCACCGCAACCATAGTATTCGCGTGAAACGCAATGGTGAAGTTATCTGGAAAGGACCATTAACCTCGCTTAAGCGGGTTAAAGAAGACGTACGCGAAGTTCAAAAAGGACTTGAATGCGGTATCGTTTTAAGCGGCTTTAATGAAGTCCAAGTTGGAGATATTTTGGAGTCTTACGAAATCACTTATATTTCCCAGGAACTTTAACCTTAATTAAGATCATCACATTATGGCAAAACAACGCGTCGACAGGCTGAATTCACTATTAAAAGAAGTCATCTCCGAAGTCATTCGCAATGATGTAAAAAACCCGCATATTCCTGCACTGATTACTGTTACGCGCGTGGATATTACAAAGGATCTCCATTATGCCAAGGTGTATATTAGCGTGATTGGCTCAGAAGCTCAAAAAACGGAAGCCATTCATGCTTTGGAGTCGGCGGCGGGATTTATCGCAGTGAATTCATCAAAGAAAGTAGTGATGCGCTATTTTCCAGAGCTTACATTTATGCTCGATGATAGCGTAGATAAACACATGCGCATCGAAGAGCTTCTTCATCAAATCAGCAAAGAACGCAAAGAACGGGAGCACGAGAACCCAGAATGACCGCTCAGGGTGTATTGCTCATCGACAAACCCAAAGGAAAAACTTCTTTTAGCTTGGTGTCATTATTAAGAAGACGGCTGGGAGTTAAAACCATCGGCCATGCAGGAACGTTGGATCCCTTTGCTACGGGCGTCATGGTCATGCTCATTGGCAAACCATATACTCGCCTTTCAAATCAATTTCTATGTCAGGATAAGGAATATCTGGCAGAACTTCATTTTGGAGTTGTTACGGACAGTTACGACTGCGATGGAGAGATTGTTCGTCGAAGCGATATTATCCCAACACAAGCGCAGCTAGAAGAAGCTCTGACTCATTTTCAGGGTGAAGTTGAGCAAATCCCCCCTATGTTCTCTGCAAAAAAAATCAATGGAAAGAAGCTCTACGATTTGGCAAGACAGGGAAAAGTTGTAGAACGAGCGCCCGTCAAAGTTTTTTTAGAGACAGAATTATTGAATTATGAATATCCTTATGCAAGTATTCGCGTGAAATGCAGCAAGGGTACTTATGTGCGCAGTATCGCTTATGACTTAGGTGAAATGCTGAAATGCGGCGCTCACCTCTCTAATTTGCAACGGATCAGGAGCGGTGTTTTCCACCTTAAAGACTGCGTCAATAGCGAGCAACTTAATTGTCCCGATTTTGATCTTAGCAGTCGTCTTAAAGCCAGTTTATGAAAATTATTTCATCACTTCAAGAATCGCTTGATGCAGAAAAACCCATCATAGCTACTCTTGGAAATTACGATGGCGTTCATCTAGGACATCAAGCCATTTTAAAAAAAGTGACAGGTTTAGCACATAAAGAACATGGAAAAAGCCTCGTCATCACCTTTAAAAACCACCCTTCCTCAATTTTGAATCCTAGCCTTCCGAGCTTGCAGATCTGCAGCTTCGATCATAAAATCCATCTTCTAGAGCAGGCTGGCATTGACCTGGTCGTAGTTCTTGAATTTACCCGGGAATTCGCCAAGCAAACGCCTGAGGAATTTCTACAAAAAATGCTTTTAGCAATCCCTTTTAAAAACTTAATTCTTGGCCATGACGCAGTCTTAGGAAAAGGGAGAACGGGCAATCAAGCCGAAATCGAGAGACTATCACAGAAACTCAATTTCACCGTAGAATATCTCCCTCAGCTAACCATGGAAGATATCATCGTTTCCAGCAGCAAAATTCGCCAATATCTGCAGCAAGGCGATCTTCTCTTCGTTGAAAAGCTGCTTGGAAGAAAATTTTCGATGTATGGGAAAGTGATCAGCGGAATGAAAAAAGGCAGAGTCATTGGCTTTCCCACCCTTAATTTTGCTACAAAAGGGTTATGTCTTCCGCCTTTGGGTGTCTATGCCGTCAAAGTAAAAAGTGAGAGCGAACTTCTGCTTGGCGTTGCTAATCTTGGCGTAGCCCCCACTGTGAGAGAAGATTCCGAGCCCCTTTTAGAGGTGCATCTCCTCGACTGCAAAGAAGATTTGGAAGGAGAATCGCTTGAAGTCATTTTTCATCAATACATTCGACCTGAGCTTAAATTTCCTTCCCTCGAAGCTCTCAAAGAGCAGATTGCTCGCGATGTGGGGACAGCTAAAAACCTTTTTCAATAACGGCAATGGACCGTAATGGACAGGAATGGACTTTTTGCATAAATCTGTGAAAGAATATGCCGTTCTTACAGAACTCAACACTCTCTGTGTGATTTACCTAGGCCTCTCGCTTTCGCTTCGGCCTAGGCTATGATATGAAGGCCCTTCAGGCCTTTTCAATGGTCTGAAGGACCATAATAACATAGCCCAGGCCGAAGCGAAAGCGAGAGGCCTGGGAAAAAGGATAAGCAAAAGCTGAGTTCTGTAAGAACGACATCAGCACACCGCCAATATCAGATCCAAATGGGCGTCTAAATTGCACTGCTATCTTGAATCCAAACGTGGAATGTAAAATCTCGAAGCTGTGTAACCCCCTTTCCAGGAATTTTGATCCTCAGCAGTGAGTTTAATTTTTTCAGCTTTAATGATTTCTTTCAAATCAATTGTAATTTCGAAAAGCTTGCCCTTGATGAAAAAGCAAATAGCATCCTCACTATTATTTTTCACGATGTTGTCATTCGCACCCTCAATAGAAAGGTTAAATAATTCTATCGGAAAAAAAATTTTCTTATTGATCATTACAATCGAAGATTTTTTATTACTATAAAAAGTGGCAAAAACTCTTCCTGCAAGATCATTTGTTTTCTCCTGAGGCAAGTGTGGGCTTTGAGAATCTACGATAAAACATCTCGCTAAAAAAAAGATCTCTTTTTTAGATAGATTTTTTAAGCAATCCGTAAATTTCTTTATTGAAAGTTGATCTTTTTTATTTTTTATTTGAGTGGATTGGATAAAATAATATTCAAGGTTATGTGGAACCATTTTTAAGAAATTAAACGCTTTTGCATTTATTTTCTCTTTGAAAGCTTGAAGAAGGAATAATTTAGTGATTTTATTCGCAGCTTTTTCCCAACATTTGCAGACGCTTCGGACCTTTAAAATTTCTTCTTGTGAAAGAAATTCAAAAATTGAAAAAAGCACATCTGAGTATCCATTTAAATTTGCTAGGCTCACTTGCATTTTTTGCTCCAAAAATTTGCTTACTAAAATTTGCATTAACTTTACACTCGGCTTGTGGCCATCATATGCATAAACCACACTTCCATTGACAAGATTCACAAAAACTCGCTTTAAGTTATCATTTCCAAAGAAGGATTTATCTTATAAATAGCTTCTAAGCCTGTTGTGCTGATGTTGCAATGGGTTAGATTTAAAGAACGCAAAGTATGACTTTGTTTCACAGCTTCAATAATTCCTTTTTCAGAGAGGTATTCGCAACGCGTAAGATTTAATGAAGTCATTATTCGCAGTTTCGTAGCGACCTCTAATAGCGCAACATCTGAAATTGTACAACGCGTGAGATTCAAGTGTGTAAGTTTGGGAATGCTATAGGCTAGTTCTTCAAATCCTTTATCAGTAATTTTTTTGCACTCTTCAAGATTTAATACTTCAAGACCGGCGCAAGCACGAAGGATAATCTTAAATTCGTCATTGTCAATCTGATGACAGCGTGCTAAATCCAGAGATTTTAGTTGTCGCAATTTTAAGAGTTCTCCCCACCCCATATGAGTGATCTGCACATTACTTCGTAAAGATAATTTTGTAAGCTGTGGACAAATTTCTACTATTTTCTTAAGGGCATACTGATCCAACCAACTGCATTGTGAGACATCTAATTCTTGGAGCATGGAAGGCATATCGACCAATCGCTCACTAAATGTCAATGATCCGCTAAGGTCTACGCAAATTAAATTAGGACAACAGTTAACAACATTGCTAAAACCAGCTTCTTCTGTTAATGAATGGCTGAAGATAAGATGTGTAATGACAGAACGCAATTGTTCAAAAAAAGAAAGGGCATTATCTTTGAAATCCAAAAATTCGAACCCTAAATAATCGGGCGCGGCAAAGTATTTAAGCTGAAATCCCAGATTAAGATCATTAATGAAATCGACACATGCCTTTTTCAAATGCATCCAATGCTCTTGATGAGCACTTAAAAGCATCTCGATGACATTGACGCGATGAATATAGCGCTCCAACACCCCTTCGCATAAGGAAACAAGCCCTGGAATTTCCCATTGCGTAGCTTGATGTATGATTTTTAAGACTTCATTTTTTTCCTTTCTCCAAAGGTTTCCGACATTTCCTGTATTAGAAAATTCTTTGACAAGCTGAATGATTTCATAAGAACCTTCGTTTAACTTAACCCACTTCTTGTTTTTATCTTTGCATTCCATGCGCAAAAGATCGCGGAAAAATTTACTTTGCGTCCCTAAGAGAAGCGGATTAATTTCAACTTTTTGATCTTCAATGATGATTTCTATAATAAAGGGAATATAGGGCTCTAAAATGGAAAAGTGCTCACGTAAAACTTTCACTGCGCGCAAGGCCAAATCCATTTCGAGATTATCTTGAAAGAATCGCAATGTTAACAAAGTGATGCTGTCATGCATAAACTCTGAATGCTTTTGACTCCAGGTTTCATCGCCACAAGCATATTCAAAGAAACGCAAGAAATCAGAAGGAGTTTTAATCAAAGCCCTGAAGAGAGCCAGCTCTGTTGGAGCCTTTGCATATCGCTCAAATTGGGCAGGAAGAAGCGCAGGTAAAAGCATAAAATTCCCTTAGCACGTATGCTTCATTATACAATTTTATTTGATATTTCATCATTCTTATTAATTTTATCAAACTGTAGTTTCTCTTTCTCTTGCCAAAATAAATCATTGTTTTATATTATCTCACTTAATTTTGGAGGTTTTTCTTACGTGGAAGGAATAAAAAATACATTTTCTTCAGCTGCACACCATTGTTTAGTTCTTTATGACGCTGTTGCAAGAAAAATCAATTATTTAGATAAGAAAGTCGAAAAATGGGCCTATGATCGCTTTTCTCCTCAAACCGCCTATGTTTCGCTCAGAATCTTGCGCGCCCTTCCCTTCACACCCATATGGGCAGCCACTTATTTTGCCCCACTTCCTGCCCTCGCCATCGCTTTGGGTAGCTTCGTCACCCTCTCCATTGTAAAACCAGATTTATTCACCGGCAAAAAAACAATTGCCTTCTTAACGGGAAGCGCAATGGTTGATGCCGGGTTTGCTGCCTATTACTTTACAAATGTCTTCCTCTCTCCAGTCCCAGTCCCCTATCTTATCCTTACTGCGATGAGTTGTGCGACTGTAGTTATTGGCCTCTTTACAGCAAAAAGTCTTGAGCGCCAAATAAACGCTAATAAGAGCTCTACTTGACCTAATGCACACTTTATTCTAATATGCATTTAATCTACTGAATTTACGCCCAAAGGAATGAATACACAAACAATAAAATTTCTCTCTTCAATTGGAAATTATGTTCTGCTTGTGCTGGGCGTAATCTGGATATCTTTTCGCCGCCCTCCAAGCTGGGATTTAGTTCGCAATCAGATGTATGAAATCGGCGTTATGTCACTTTCTGTTGTCGCCATTACCGGATTTTCTACAGGACTTGTGCTTGCAGCTCAGGCTTTTTTTCAATTATCGGACAAAGGATTAGCAAGCGCAACCGGTTTAATGGTTGCAAAAGCCATGTTGGTGGAGTTGGGTCCCGTTTTGACTGCTTTTATGATCACAGGGCGTGTGGGGGCGGCGATGTGCGCTGAGCTTGGAACGATGCGAGTGACTGAACAAATTGATGCTATGCGATCAATGGCCGTTGATCCTATGCGCCATTTAATAGCTCCGCGTTTTATCGCAGGAACCCTGATGCTTCCCCTCTTGACAGCTTTTAGTATGATTATGGGAATTTTAGGAGGTTATCTTATCTCGGTTTACTATTACAATATGCCTCCTAATACATTCTTGGATCCATTGCCCATTCATATTAAAACTTTTGACTTAGTAAGCGGACTCATTAAAGCTTTCGTCTTTGGGGTTATTATTGTGACAGTTTCCTGTTATCGTGGAATGACGACCACAGGTGGAGCTGCGGGCGTGGGTCGAGCGACGACAAATAGCGTGGTCATCTGCTATTGTTTTATCCTCATTGGCAACTTCTTTTTAACCTTAGCTCTAAATAACTCGTATCCTTATCTTACAGAATTTTTTGCTCGGTGGATTTGGCTATGAAGACGATGATTGTTGTAAAAGATTTGTGGAAGAGTTATGGGAAGCATACAATTCTTAAAGGACTTAATTTAGAGGTCTTTGAAGGTGAAACTTTAGTCATTTTAGGGCGTTCAGGCGTAGGAAAAAGCGTCTTATTGCGGCAGATCCTCGGTTTGGAAAAACCGGATAAAGGGTTCGTCGAAATCAAAGGGCAAAGAGTATCGAGCATGTCGCAGCATCAACTTGAAGGCGCATTGCAAAATATGGGGATGCTTTTTCAAAGTTCTGCTTTATTTGATTCGATGAGTGTTGGAGAAAATACCTCCTTTTATCTAAGGCAGCATGAAGACCTAAAGGAAAAACAAATAGCTGATCGTGTAGCTGAAGCCTTAACGATGGTAGGTCTTGAAGGGACGCAAAATAAAATGCCTTCCGATCTCTCCGGAGGTATGCGCAAACGGGCAGCGTTGGCAAGACTCATTGTCTATAGACCTACGATTTTGCTATATGACGAACCTACAACAGGGTTAGATCCAATAACAGCGATGCACATCAATGAATTGATCAATAAAACTAAGAAGGAGCTGCAAGCTACCAGCATCGTGGTGACGCATGATATCCGCTCGGCAATCGAAGTGGGCGATAGACTCGCATTTCACCATGATGGTAAGATAGCCCAAATAGCTACCCGAGATGAATTTTTTAAAATTGATGACCCATTGCTTCAAGCATTCTTTGAGAATGCGATCTTAACAGAAGAGCTTCTACCCCATCGAAGCAAAAGGAGGCCTTAAGCTATGGCTGATCAAGCCAAAAATGTGATGATTGGATTATTCGTACTAGCAGCCTGCTCCATCATCATCTTTATTTTGCTATTCTTGCATCCTTCTGTTGGAAATGAAGGACGTGTTCTGCATGTGCGTTTTTCCGACATAGACAAAATCAATGTGGGCACCCGAGTGACTTTTGCAGGCAAGCCTGTGGGTGAAGTTGTCGAAATCAGGGAACTTGAAGACGTGATAAAAGGAAGGCATCCGCGGGATGGAAACATCTACGCTTATGAACTTACCTTAAGAGTAGACACGGGCGTTAATATCTACAACAGCGACGAAGTTTCTTCTAGAACATCAGGTCTGCTTGGAGAAAAAAACGTCGCCATTATCCCATTGTCGCCCACACCCGGCCAAAAGTTGCGCATTATCAACGACGAAATCATCTATGCCACAGAAACCGGTTCTGTTGAAGATACACTCAAGGAAATTAGAAATTTCACTTCTAAATTTGAATTGGCCTTAGATAATGTCACAGAGACTTTCCACAATATAAATCACGAAAAAATTGTCGAAAAAGTTTCTAAAATCACAAAAAATGTCAGCGATATTACAACAGCTCTAAACAAACCGGAAATATGGTCTGAAGCTCTTGACAACATGCAAGAATTAATGAGCAAAGGCAAAGCAACTGCCATTAACCTCGACGCCATCACCGCTAAAGTGCGCAAAGGCGAAGGTTCAGCAGGAAGAATTTTGGTTAAAGATGATTTATATCTCAAACTCGATGCGATCTTGAATAAAGGCTCTGTCGTCATGGATGACATCAATCATTATGGAGTTTTATTCCATTTGGACAAAAACTGGCAAAGGCTGCGCTCAAGGCGTCTTAACTTAATGCAAACGCTTTCCACGCCGCAGCAGTTTCGCAATTTCTTCAATGACGAGATGAATGAAATCTTAACTTCCCTTTCGCGTGTGTATATGGTATTAGATGAGTCAGAATCGTTGCAAAGATGTTGCGAACTTATGGATAATCGGGAATATACCAAGGTTTTAGCGGAGCTTTTGCGCCAAGTGGATGCTCTTGAAGAAAATATTCGCATGTATAATCAACAAGTAGTAGATACGGATAGAAGTAGGCAAACATCGAATGGGTGCTGCAGATAAGGGAAAAAAAACTCGATATAAGGAGCCGATTTTCATGGAACATATGCCTTATTCGCACATCGAAAAAGGAACGTTTTTGATTGCAACGCCCGACATCGAGACGGGCTTGTTTTTTCGCGCCATCGTTCTTGTGTGCGAACATAATCCCAATGGTTCTTTTGGACTCGTTATCAACAAAAGTTTGGAATTGGAACTTCCCGAAGAGATCATCAACATCAATCATCTAGCCAATCCCCATGTCGGCGTTCGAGCCGGAGGGCCTGTGCAAACCAACCAGATGATGCTTCTGCACACCTCTGATCAGATCCCTCATCAGACATTGAAGATCTGCGACGGCGTTTTCTTAGGAGGAGACCTTCAATTTCTACAAGAATCGATCACTGAAGAATCCGGACCTCACATCCATTTATGCTTCGGCTACGCCGGATGGGGCGCAGGTCAGTTGGAAAGAGAATTTCTTGATGGCAGCTGGTTTCTGCATCCTGCAGCTTCTAGGTACATCTTTGATACTACTGCAGATAAGATGTGGCAAACGCTCCTGCGCGATATGGGCGGCAAATACGCGACCCTATCCATGATTCCTGAAGACTTAACGATTAACTAAGTTTTTTTGGCAATCAAAGGCTCTTTGCCTTGCAACTGACGAACTTCTTTGATGGTTCTTTTAAGATTCGTTTGAAAAGTATCCGCAATGTTATCAAACCAGGGATATTTTCCCGTTTTTTCTATTAATCTCATTGCTTCTAAAGGATTTTTAACTTCTTCTTTGTTTCTTTCCATAATTATTTCAATTTTTTTCAAGACAATTTGCAACTGCTGTTCACCAGCAGCTAATTTTTCCATATCTTGCTGTGTAAGAGAAATATTTGGCAAAATTCTTGCGTCGTTCGAATCAGAACTTAAGCCGGCATGATATCCATAATATTTTTTCATTTCGTCGGTTCCTAAAACATTGCAAATTTCGATGAATTCATCTCCAAGTCCAATTAAACTTGCCAAATCTTCGGCTTTGGATTGAGGCAGCTGATCTGATTGAATCAACCAACCAAGAACGATTTTTACTGTTGCTATCAATTTTGACCCTTCTCCATCTTTTTTAAAATTGCGCAATATACTATTTCCAAAAGCAGCAATGGCAGCTCTATTTATCCCTTTAAACTGCTCTTCATTCATTGCTTTTAAAAATATCTTAAATTCATCTCCATGAAGATTATCAATATCTTTATTATCTATTTTTTTTAATTGAATTTCTTTTTGGAGATTAATTTGACGATCAATTTCTGAAATTTCGCTTTGACCTATATGACTTTTTTTAAAAAGATTAGATCTTAAATTTTCTTGATATGAATTTTGAAAAGTTTGTGCAATACTTCTGAAATTATTGTCTTTGTGCAAACCCTCAAAAGATTTTTTGGCTTTCGGCTCTTGTTTCAAAAAATTTAATATCATAGCAGCATTTTCTGTTGCTTTTTGATCTCCAAAGCCCAACGCCTTACTCATTTCTTTCTGCAATAATCCTTTTATTATTAATACTGAATCACTAAGTACAAAAGAAGGAACTTTGCCGGCTAACAGTTGCCCTTTTGCCCTTGTTTCATCTGCTGTGAGGTCTAGAGCTAATGTGATTCGTGTTTTTACTAAATCCAAGATTGGATCAATTCCCTCTCTTTCACGCGCAAGCTCTTCTAATTGATGATACTTGTTAATAGCATCAAGTAAATAGAGACCCGCTTGTTGCTTATTATCGGCCACAAGTAAACGCTCGATTTCAGTTTGTAGCCGAATAGCTTTTTTCTGAACATCCTCAGCCAGTTTGTCAAACTCTTTGAACAAGACCTCCATCTTAATGTCCTTGCCCTCATTATACACATCCATCAATAAGGATGATTGAGTTCGCAATTTTTCTATCATCGTATGTATGTCATTTATCTTCTGTTGCTTCTTAATGGGATTAGTCTCATAAGTCAATGAAGCAATTTCCTTAGAAAACATAATCGCAAGTCTGCGAGCACTTTCCTTTGGTTTGGCGATTAATTTTTTCATAAAGTCCGTTGCGTCAGGTGTTAAGAGATTGTTTTTGAGTTGGATTTTATTGTCAGTGAGTTCCAATACTCCCTCGCGCACAGCAAAGCGAATTTTTTCGTTTGCTATACCAATCATCTGATGGATTTTTGGATAGATAATGGAATGTTCCTGTTGATCAACTCCTTTAAGCAAGTCTTTCAATGCATTCAATTCCTTTTGTGCTTGAAAGATCTTAAAGCCTGCTTGCTTTTCATCTTTGGAAGCTTCGTCTAAAAGCTTCGAGATCTCACGCTGACAGTTGGCGGCTTGAACATATTCAGTGGTAGCCATGGCGTCTAAAAGATGTTTTTTTTGAATCAATGAATCGACAAGCATCGATTGACGTGTTATGGCACGCTCCAATTTCATTCCGAAACTCCCAGGAGGCATCTTAACTAACTCCAACTCAAAATTCTGAAGCTGCCCTTGAGCTTCAGCTATGATAAGGTCGATAGAATCAATTTTTGTCTTGAGTTGTTCATCCTTGTCACCTCTAGAAACGTCAAGCATGACCTTATCGAGATATTTATCGACTTTAAGGCATTTTGTCCCAAAGGTATTGACCGATTTAGCAACTCTCATCCCTTGCCGCTGAAACACAGAATCTAAAAGTCCGGTTTTGAGTTTTAAGCTTTTTTGAGTAGTATCGGATATTTTGAGTCTCATAATGTCTTTTTTGAGTAGACGATCGACAAAAAGTTTAGCAAGACCCCCGCGATGCTGTTCAGGTTGCATCTTAGGCTTGGAAACTGCTAATGAGACACTCTTCGAACCCTCGTTGATAAAATTTTTCTCACCAAAAAGTTCAATTTCTCTGTTGGAATTTTCATCTAAAATCTTAGAAAATAAATTGTGATTTTCATTTTTTAGATTTTGTAAATTTTTTAAATAGTCAATCGCACCATCGACCCAGACGCTATCATTAGTAATATAGGCGGCTAATGCCCTTTCTTTTGCTAGCAGAGAAAAAACTTTAAAACGATCAGAGTTTTGTAAAGGCTTTTTTGTGTCAATTTTTGCTTTTAACTTTTTTTCTCCCGATGTAAGGGATAATGCTTTGGTAGATTCAGACTCAATTTTTCGATTTAGGTAGGCTTTTATCGTTAGAACTTTAGCCTTAGCCTCATCAGTATTTGGTTCTTGAATTTGATTATAAATATCCACAGCTTGTTTAATAAGGACAATTGCGTGATTTGGATTTTTGCCTATTTCTAGAAGTTTCTCATTGACTTGATCTTGCAATTGATAAGCATCTGTTAGTTCAGGCTGATTTAATTTCACAAGATAATCGCTTTTTTGCTTCAAAACATCCACGGCTTGCCTGCACTGACGTATTTCCTCCTCGATTTTCACAGATGTTTCGCTTGTGGGAAGCTGAGCTAAACTTTTCTCGTTTTTCGATATATTATCATCAATAGTTGTTAATATTTTCTCGAATTTTATTTCTTTTGTATGTCCCGAAAGAACTTTTGAAATGGATTGGAAAGCATCTTCTAGATCGCGCAAGACTCGAACACAGTTTCTTTCAATTTCCTTAACATCCTCGCCCACTAGTATTAGTTCTTTAGTAACAGCTTTTTTATCTAGATGAGCAGGAAGAATTCCAGCGTGAGTTTCTGGACTATTACTTTTTATAGAAAAGCTCATAAAGTAAACCAGTGAAATTAATAAACAAACATCTATCAATAATAACTCTTTTATTTAATTATACAAATCATCTTATTTATACACGAAAACAAATTTTTAAAATTTTGATTCTATAAGAAAAGCATGTAGAAAGGATAAAAAAGCGATTGAAATCGATTTTGACGGAATATTAGCTACTTTGTTTTCCTATAGAATCGTAGTAAGCCTTTCTTAATAATACTCCTCCTCCATCGGAAATATCCTGTGCTTCACTAAAAACACTCCTTAATAAAGATGAATCTTCAGCAATTTTTTGAAATAGGTGCCTTATGTCATCCATTTTTTTTAATTTTGGAGGAGTGTCCAAATATGGCAGCAAGGCGAGTTCTTTAGAAAGCATAACTGCAATTTTGCCAGACATTTTTTGTTGAGGGGGTGGACCTACAACATCTAATAATTCGTTCCTTAATTGAAGGCTCTCTCTATCTAGCGTGAGTAGGTCCTGACCCAGAGACGAGTGTATTTTTTCACTTGAGATTGCAAACATTTGTTGTATTTTCGGCTGAATAATTTTTTGGTTGGCTGTTTTTCCTAACAATTTTTGCAATTGATTCAATTGCTCTTGAGCTTGAAGGATCTTAAAGCAGGCTTGTTTTTTGTCTTTTTCAGCTTCCAATAATAGCTTTGATATCTCTTTCTGATAGTTCGCAGCTTGTACATATTCAGGACTAGCCATAGCTTCTAAAAGCTGTTGTTTTTGAATCAATGAATCGACAAGCATCGCTTGTTGCGCGATAGCACGCTCCAATTTTATTCCAAAACGTCCGGGGCGCATTTTAACTAACTCTTTCTCTAGGTCATTGAGTTTGACTTAAGCTTTAGTAATGATGACACTCATAGATTTAATTTTATCGTCTAGCTTGTCATTCTCCCCTCTAGAAACTTCCAACATTGTTTTATCGATATATTTATCAACTTTCAAACATTGTGCACCAAAGGCATTAACTGATTTTGCGATCTTCATTCCTCTACGTTCAAACAAAGAATCTAAAAGACCTGCTTTAAATTTCATCCGTTTAGTGTCTTTGCCGGAGACTTTAACCCCCATAATTTCTTTTCTAATCGAGGGATCAACTTCGCCCGTTTTAGCTGTTGGGACGCTAAGAGACCGGGTCTTTGCCAATGACTTAACATCTGACTCTTTTTTGATAAGATTCTCCCAATTAAAAGGAGTTTTTTTTCCTTTTGATCTTGATTCAATTTCAGCATCGATCCCTTTCCAAACTTCTGTGAGAGCACTCAATTTATCGATCATTTCGTTTAGCTCTTTTCTATCTCCGGTAATGTAAGCAGCTTTTGCGCTTTCTTTGGCTAATAGCTCAAAAATTTTATGAGTTTCTGCTGGAGATGATTTGAGAGGGCTGTAGGAGTTCGCCTTGATTTTCTCTTTGAGTTTAAATTCTGCTGGAGTAAGTGATAAAGCCTTTATCGCTTGGGTTTCAATTTTTTCATTCAAAAAAGCCTTCATCGAATGAACTTTAGCCTGGGCCTGCTCCGTCTTTGGCTTAGGAATTTGATTAAATGTATCCACTGCTTCTTTAATGAATTGAATTGATTCCTTGGGATTCTTGTCTATTTCCAGAAGGAGGTCATTAATTTTATTTTGCAAGTCATAAGCTTGTACAAGTTCTGGCTGATTTAAATTTAGAAGATAATCGCGTTTTTGCTTCAAAAGATCGAGGGTTTGCTTGCATTGTCCAATTTCAGCTTCAATTTTTGCCGATTTTTCATTTTTTGGAAGCTTAGCTAATAGACTTTCCTGACTTGTGATGAAGCCATCAAGAGTTGTTATAGCCTGCACAGCGGGATTTTCTAAAGTATCTCGCACAGTTGATTCTCCAACTGAAGAGAAAGCCTCATCCAATCGATGAAGGACTTGAATGCAATGTTTTCCAATAGCTTCAACATGTTCACCAACTTCTTTAATGGCCTTATTTGCAACCTTTTTATGGATAGGTCCTGATGGAACAGTTGTTTGCTGTAAAATGCTGTCTCTTGAAATTTCAGAGCTCATAAAAACCCCTCGTTTAATTAAACAGACATTACTTAAATATAAGTATAACAATAGTTATATTTAAAAAAATTATTAAAACAAAAAAATAGTGTTTTATATTAATTTTTAGTAATCAATACGCTGGAATTATTCGAAAAATTAAAGACGGCTCATTTATATGCCATGGAATTCAGTACAATGTCATCAATTTAAAAAAAATTTATTTTTTTTGAATGGAGCGACAGGAAGCCTTCATACAGCTTAAGCTAAAAAAGAGAAACTGTTACCGCACATACGCGCCAATGTAACATAACATACCTATTATCAGCGATTTAATTGTCGATGACCTGCTTATGATGTGACTAGGGCGTCACTGTTCGGTCTCACATAGTTGCCATCAAAAATAATAGCGTTCTTACAGAACTCAATCATTCCTTTGGAGATAACCCAGGCCTCTCGCTTTCGCTTCGGCCTGGGCTATGATATGAAGGCCTTTCAGGCCATGAAATAAGCACATTTTTTAAAAAATTATCTTTTCAACGGTCTGAAAGACCACAATAACATAGCCCAGGCCGAAGCGAAAGCGAGAGGCCTGGGAAAAATGATAAATAATAAAGAGTTCTGTAAGAACGGCATAAATTTTGGATTTCAAATCATTTATAAATAAACACTCGTGTTAGCTTAACGCATATATTTGGTAGCAGCTCCTCTTTTTTGCTCATGCGACAAGCCTTTTGGAGATCGAATTACAATTTTTTTTTAAGTTGATGACATTGAGCCACGGTCAGTGGCGACACAAAGATGGGTGTTTATCGATACATTTGCAATTGCCCTTTAGGGGAATGCACGGCTTCACTTCGGAGAAATCAGCGACAGCTCGAATGGCACGCAAAAAAAAGCCTTTGAGATTTGACCCTCAAAGGCTTAAGCAGGTAAATAGTGTATGACAAGTATAAATTAACGTTTCGAGAATTGGAACCGTTTACGAGCACCGGCACGTCCATACTTTTTGCGCTCTTTTTTACGAGAGTCACGAGTAAGGTAACCGAGGCCACGAAATTCATGATGCAATTTTTCATCGTCTTCGCTTAGGGCACGTGCGACACCGAGACGAATCGCAATTGTTTGCGCTTCTATTCCTCCGCCTTTAACACGGATGACCATATCATAAGAATTATTGCCGCCGCCGACCTTTTCAAAAGGAGCCAGCAATGTGCGTTGTTGGATATCAAGGGGGAAGTAGACTTCCAATCCTTTGCCATTGATATCGATTTTTCCGGTGCCGGGTCTTAAGCGCACCGATGCGACTGCGGTCTTACGACGACCCGTTGCTATTTTCTCTTCCAACATAGTCCTCTTTATAATCTTAAATGTTTGCTTTAATGGGTTTTTGCGCTTCTAAATTATGCTCTTCGCCAGCAAATACGCGTAGTCTCTTCATTTGCGCTCTTGCTAAGCGGGAATGGGGCATCATCCCTTTCACGGCGTGTTCAATGATATATTCGGGCTTGCGCGCTTGCATTGTGCGATAAGGAACTTCACGCAATCCACCGATTCCGCCTGTATAATAGTGATAAATTTTTTGCGCTTCTTTAGCTCCGGTCACGCGAATTTTTCCGGCATTGATGACAATCACACCGTCGCCACCATCAACATAGCTTGTAAAAGTAGGCTTATGCTTTCCACGCAAAACTTTGGCGATTTCAGCTGCAAAGCGGCCTAATGTCTTTCCGGTCGCATCCAGGATAAACCAATTATGTTTGACTTCTTCTTTTTTCAACATTTGTGTTTTGTTGTTATTCTGAGACATGTTTTTCACAACCTTACTGGTAGTATTGTATAAAATAAGGCACCATCATACTCATTTCAGAGTTTTTTTGCCAACGCTTTTCTTGATAAGAAAGCAATTCCGCCCTTTTGATACTAGAAAAGCAGCATCAAATCGAATTTAGAATGCTGTAAAGCCAGGCTCTAAAGCTTTTGTCACGGATTGATAGATCACGGTGAGCTCGTCGCCAGAAAACCCACTACAATGAGAAGCGCGAATCCCCACGAATTTTTTGCGCGGCCACTGAGTCTTCTTCGCCAAAAGATGGCCGGCAAGTGATCCTTCAGGGGTAAATAGTCCGTCATGCAGAATGTCTTCTTTCCTTTCAGGATGCAGCTTTGATGCTCTTTGAACAACGATTTGAGGATGCCTCAATCTCTCCGATGACTTAGAGCTCAATTGCCAGCCTATAGGCTTAACTAATTTTCTAAGAGATCCTGTCTTCAACGATCCTACAGCATCTTCTAAGGTTCGATAAGTTTGGTTATCGACAAAAGCATAGTGAATATATTTTTTAAATTCATGCCTCTTGCGTGCATGCCCCTGCACGCCGCCGCCCATCGAAGTTCCCCATCCAATGATTTCCTTAGCCCCGATCCCCTTTTCACTGTCTTCAAGAAAGCGCATCACAGCTTCATAAGACGCTACAATGCAATTTCTAGTCCCTGCGCCCTCACTACAGCCAACGCCCGGGTAGTTATAGATGATCATGTTGGATTGAATTTTTTGAGCATGTTCCCATTCAGATAAGGCATTTTCCTCTGCCAAGCTCCCATGGCCATTGGAAAATACGGTCCAACGCCCATTGGATAGGGTATTTTTCTTACCTAAAATATAAGCATCGATTTTGCTGCCATTGCATAAAATGCTGACTCGTTTTCCAATCCATTGGCCTGCATTTTCTTGAAGCCGCTGATAGATTTGGCATCGCCCTTGCACTATCCTCTTTTTGATGCTTGAATAGCTCTGTGATCCCGGGACAAAAAGTGCTGCTGCCTTTGAGTGTGCAGATTTTATGGTATGTGATAAATAAGAGATGCAGTTTATGGGATTTAACTTCTGCAAAAGTTTGGCAGGCAAAGAATTTTTATCAAATCCCAAAGAAAAGATGATGTTCGTTAAATCTCTGGTTTTATTTTGGTATTTTGTATCTGAAGCATTGGCAGGCAGCTTTGCTGGATCTAAATTAATGGTGTAGATAGGCTTCTGGGGTGCTTGGTCAGCCAAAAATTCCGCTTTAGATTGAACAAAATCCAAAATTGCTGGAATTGAAAAACACTTTTTTTCTTGATGTTGGAATGTCTTTAGATCTTGCAGGGAAACTTGATTCGGAAAAGATGGTGTTTGCTGATCTTTTAGGGAATCATTAAATTTTTGTATTTTTTGTTTGGCTTTTCTGTAATAATAAATCGGAACAATCCCAAGAGTCAGGATACCGAGAATAACTAAAGCTATTCCGGAAAGTAACTGGTCTACTCTACTGACCTGTGGTAACGCATTTAATGGCTCCGTTGGGTACATTAAATGCATTTTAGAAAACAAAACTCCGCTAAGCGCTGCCATTTTTTGACCTTCCTGCTTGAAAAAAGCAATAGAATACTGTAAGATCTTCTGCAATAAAAAACGGCGATTTAACCAATAAATTCCTTTAAGGCTATTTGTAATGAGACAGTTAAAAACTTTTTACGTGCGCACTTACGGCTGTCAAATGAACGAACTCGATTCCGAAATCATGGTCGGTCAGCTCGAAAATCGTGGATTAACGCGAATTGAAGATGAATACAGCGCCGATCTTCTCATTTTCAACACATGTTCAATCCGTGACTTAGCCGAACGCAAAGTCATGGGAAAACTTGGTAAATTAGGCCGTTTTTTACAGACTCATCAACCCATTATTGGTGTGACTGGCTGCATGGCTAATGCTAAAAAAGACGCACTCTTTCAAAAAATCCCTCATATTGATTTCATTCTGGGAACGAACAACATCCACGACCTTAATAATGTATTAGATGAAGTGTTATCGACAGGCAATCAAACTATTCGCACCGATGATAAGTTTGAACATGAACTGGATTATTTGGGCGCCAAACGCGATGACAAAGTTAAAGCCTATGTCTCTATCAGCCGCGGATGCGACAAATTTTGCACATATTGCGTTGTGCCCTATACCCGAGGGCCGGAAGTCTCTCGTCCTCCTGAAAACATCGTTGAGGAGTGCCGGCATCTGGTCGCTAACGGCTATAAAGAAATCACTCTCCTTGGGCAGAACGTCAATAGCTATGGAAAAGATAAACCGGAATGGCAATGTCTTTTTCACGATCTCCTCTATCAACTCGATAAGATCCCAGGGCTTGAACGCGTGCGTTTTATGACAAGCCACCCTGTCGACATCACCAAAGAGTTGATGCAAGCTATTCGCGACCTTAAAAGCGTCTGCGAATTCGTTCATTTTCCGGTCCAAGCCGGCTCAAATCGCATCCTTAAAAAAATGCATAGAATTTACACTCTTGAACAGTACCTTGAAAAAGTGCACATGCTCCGTGAAACTGTTCCTCATGTAGCTTTAGGCACAGACATCATCGTAGGCTTTCCTACAGAGACCGAAGAGGAGTTTCAGCTAACATATAATGTCTTAAAAGAGGTCGAATACTCTGTCGCTTTTCTTTTTGCTTATAGTCAGCGCAAAGGCACCCCTGCCATGCGTTGGAAAGATGATATCTCTGAAGAAATCAAACAAGATAGATTGCAGCGCCTGATTCAGATGCAAGATGAGATCTACAGCAAACAGCGCCAAGATATGCTTGGAAAAGAATTCGAGGTTTTGGTTGAAAAGCGCAACTTCAAAGACAGCACCTTGCTAAAAGCGCGCACCCGCTGCTGGAAGAATGTCCTCTTTGCCGGCGATGAGAGCCTCATCGGCACGTTGCAAAAAGTCAAAATCCATAGCTTCAGCCACCAGACGTTATTAGGCGACCTTATCACAAATTCCGGCTTAAAGATGCTTGGATAATCATAAGTAGAAGGACAAAAAGGACTTAAGGGACCGAAGGGACAAAGTGGGCATTAAATGAAGGTTTAAAATGCTGTAAAGCCGGGCTCTAAAGCTTTAGCTACAGCTTGATGAATCTCTTTAAGTTCCTCATCGGAAAATTTACCACAATGATGAGCTGTAATGCCTACGATTTTTTTGCGTGGCCAGTGCGAATTCTTCGCCAACAGGTGGCCAGCAAGCGATCCTTCAGGAGTAAATAATCCATCATGCAGAATATCTTCTTTTGCCTCAGGATGCAATTTAGTGGCTCGTTGAACAACGATTTGCGGATGATTCAATTTCTCCGATGACTTAGAGCTTAGCTGCCAACCTAGAGGCTTAACTAATTTTCCAAAATGTTCACTTTTCATAGATCCTACAGCGTCAGCCACAGTTCGATAAGTTTGGTTATCGACAAAAGCATAGCGAACATCTTTCTTGTATTCATGTCTCTTGCGCGCATGGCCCTGCACGCCTCCGCCCATAGAAGTGCCCCATCCGATGATTTCTTTAGCTCCAATCCCCTTTTCACGATCTTCAAGAAAGCACATTATCGCTTCATAGGAGGCTACCATTCTATTCCTAGCTCTTGGGCCCTCACTGCATCCAACCCCCGGATAGTTATAGATAATCATGTTGGATTGAATCTTTTGGGCATGCTCCCATTCCCACAACGCGGCTTCTTCGGCTAACCCCCCATGCCCATTGGAAAATAAAGTCCAACGTCCATTGGAAATGGTGTCTTTCTTACCTAAAATATAGGCATCGATTTTGCTGCCATTGCACAAAATGCTGACGCGTTTTCCAACCCATTGATTTGAATTTTCTTGAAGCCGTTGATAAATTTGCTCTCGCCCTTTAATGATCCGATCTTTGAAATTTGGATCATTCTTTGCTCCTGGAACTAAAAATGTCGCTGCTTTACCGTGTACCGCGTCTAAGTCCTGTCGAGTAAATGAAGGAGAAAGTAAAGGAGTTAACAAACCTTGAAATTCTCCTTGTAATTCGATAGGCAAAGATTTTGGGTTCAATCCCGAGGCTGATATTAAATTCTTTAAATCGTTGGTTTTATTTTGGTATTTTTTCTCAGAAGCCTTAGCTGGTAGTTTTGCTGAATCTATCTCAATGTTATAGATAGGATTTTGAGGCGGTTCATCAGCCAAAAATTCTTCTTTAGATTGCACAGAGTCCAATAATTTGGAAATTGAAGATGTAGCAATAGGATTTGGGCTACTATTTATCTCGACAGATTGCTCAGAACTCTTTGCTGTTTGATTTTGCAAGGAAGCTTCTTGATTTTGTTGAGGCTCTTGGGCAGGCAATATCTTGATTTGATTTTGCAATGGTTTTTCTTGACTATGTTGCAAGGCTTGAACCGGCAAAGACACCTTCTGCGCTGACAAGTAATCGTTGAATTGTTGTAATTTTTGTTTAGCTTTTCTATAATAATAAACCGGAACGATGCCAAAAGTTAAAATACCCAATGCCACTAAAGCTATTCCGGAAAGCACCTGATCGACTTTGCTTACAGTTTGAGGTAATGCCTTTAATGGTTCTTTCGCATGCATTAAATGAGCTGTAGATAATAACACTTTGCTTAGCTCTGACATTTCCACCTTCATTATTGTTTTTTTATACAAAGTAATAACATATTTAGATAAAAAAGAGCAACGCATGCTTTTATCAGAATTGGAATTAGTGGAATTTTGAAAGAGAGGCTTGATGTCTAAAATCTAGTGCCCTAAAAGACCAAAAGGACCACAAGGACCAAAGAGACGCAAAGGACTTCGGTTAGACTTTTGGTCCCTTAGGTCCTTTATGTCCCTTTGCTTTTAGTGATTTTTACTCAGCTTTGCTAATGACCCCGCAACCCAGGCGTCCGCCAGCATTTCCGGTAGGCTGAGTTTTAAAGTCATCGGGATCGGCATGCACGATGACAGATTTGCCGATGATGCTATTTGGTCCTTCTAAAGCAATGACAGCGTCAACGCGGTCGTAGTGTGCATGGCCTTGATTGTCTGCTTCAATGTTGCCAAGATCGCCTACGTGGCGTTCATGGGCTTCAGGGGCCCCATGCTTTTGACTAGTCGGATTAAAGTGTCCACCTGCTGAGGAAGCATCGGGAGCGCTGCAGTCGCCATGTTCGTGAACATGAAAACCATGTTTGCCGGGCTTTAGGCCTTCAATATCGGCAATCACGTGAATACCGTTGGCAGTCTGAGTAAAGGTCACCTCGCCATGGACGGCATTTCCCTTCGTAGGATGAATCGTAGCCACAGCATGAACCTCTGATTCTGAATAAGCATTTGTAGCTCCGATGGAGCAGCAAGTTAAAAGAGCAAATAAAGAAATTTTTTTTGAATAAAATATGGTCATATTGACTCCTCAAATCTATAAGTTTTACTAAATGTGAGCTTAGTCAAAAAATTGCTATTCACGCAATCTTATAATAATTTTTCAAAGTCAGCTTCTGAAAGGATGGCTATCCCAAGAGACTTAGCTTTATCCAGCTTAGAGCCAGGATCTTCCCCGGCAAGAATATAATGAGTCTTTTTGCTCACAGCCTCAGAGACTTTGCCTCCACGCTCCTTAATCAGAGCAGCTGCGGCCGAACGGGTATAGTTCGCAAGCGAACCGGTTAACACAAAGATTTTTCCATTGAAATCGTGCTCAAAAATTGCGCGTTTTTCTGCTTGACGCGGCTTGACATACAGAAGAAGACGTTGCATCTCCTCCTGATTTTTTTGATCTGCAAAGTACTCGACAACAGCGGTAGCAACTTTATCGCCTATGCCTTCAATTTTGCACAACTCTTCATAAGTCATTTTTGCAAGCGCTTCGATGTTACCGACATGCTCTGCCAAATCTTCAGCAGTACCTGTTCCGATATGCTTAATACCAAGAGCCATAATGAAGCGGTCTAAGGAGACGTCGCGCGATTTTTCAATGCTTGTCATTAGATTTTGAATTGATTTCTCTTTAAATCCATCCAATTGGGATAACTGCTCTTCCTTCAGCTGATACACATCAGAAGGTCTTTTCACAAAGCCTTTTTGGAATAAATTCTCCATGACTTTTACGCCTAAGTGTTCAATATCCATCGCATCTTTGCCTGCAAAATAGATGAGGCTTCGCAACTGCTGTTCGGGACAATATAATGCGTTAGGACACCGATAGGCAACTTCACCTGAAACCTGCAAAACAGCATGTCCGCAAGCAGGGCAATGCTTTGGCATCTCCCAGGCAAGGGTGTGATGAGGGCGTTTTTCTTTATCGACGCTGACAACTTTGGGGATGACGTCCCCGCCCTTTTCAATATAAACAAAATCGCCGATGCGGATATCTTTTCGGTCAATCTCATCTTGATTGTGCAATGTTGCGCGCGAAATCGTACTTCCGGCCAAGAAAACGGGTTCTAGCTCAGCAACAGGAGTTAAGACACCGGTTCGACCTACTTGCACAGTAATATCGATAATGCGTGTAAGTTCCTGTTCTGCAGCAAACTTGTATGCCACAGCCCAGCGCGGATTTTTTCCAGTTGTGCCGATGTGAGTTTGCTCGCGCATATCATCAAGCTTCACTACGATGCCGTCGATGTCAAAGGGAAGTTTTTTACGCATCTCGCGAATTTTTTCAGCAAAAGCCCACATTTCATCCAATGAATGAACCTTTGCGATGTATTCTAAGATGGGCAAACCAAGCGAGCG
>Ga0207105_1048_pt1 | contig 29395 bp, 23 predicted proteins | sample Alteio_BWMinHeat_77_FD_153569 | JGI IMG/M metagenome (GOLD analysis project Ga0207105, IMG submission 153569) | Enriched cells from forest soil in Barre Woods Harvard Forest LTER site, Petersham, Massachusetts, United States -... | ecosystem: Environmental > Terrestrial > Soil > Temperate forest >... | reverse complement strand
AAACTGGTGGCCGACAGATCGATCTGGTTGGTGGGAGCGGCGGTTGGTGTATATGTGATGGTTGCTGGCACAGCGCCAGCGGCGGCCGTGAGTGAAACCGCTCCCCCGCCGTCGCCGACTTTGCTCTTCGACAGAGTCGCGAAGTAGGCTGTTCTGCGTGTTATTCAGGTTGTTGGCCGCGTACATCGCGGAGAGATTATTCAAGACACCCAGGGACATGGGTTACTCCTTGTGGGATGCGTTGATTTACGTCCCGCCTCCCGCCGCTCGCTCCCATTGTTTTTGTTGCCCTGGGCTGCTGCTTTCGGGGTGGTACGTCGCATCTGGCCCCTTCTTCGGCCCCCCCATGGAGGACTTTATCGCATCCCCCCGAATGTCCCGCTGAGGACACTCCTGCGCCATTACTTTAATCTTTCAACCTTTCTTTTCCTCACGCCGATAACTCCCGTGAGGAAGCAAATCAATGATCGAACTGACCAGGCTCAACGGAAATCCCATGGTCTTAAACAGCGATCTGATCAAGACCGCCGAGGCTTCGCCCGACACCATGCTGACGCTGATCAACGGAGAAAAACTGATTGTGCGCGAAAGTTGCGTTGACGTAATCGAACGCGTTCTCGCCTACCGTGCGCGCCGCCTGGCTGCCGTGTCCCGGCAACTGCCGTCCCTGCAAGATCTGGACAAGATGACCTCCCTCAACAGTCTCAATACGGGCGGCCAGAGCGATCTCCCACTTACGTTGGAAACCAGCAAGCCGGAGATGGTCCGCTGAGGCTTCGCACGGGGACTGCGCGGACGATGTCTGGAGGAGTGTTCCATGGATAAAGCGAGTATTGGCGGAGTGTTGCTGGCCATTGCGGGGATCGTGGCCGGACTGCTGATGGAAGGAGGCAACTTGGGCCAGATCCTGCAGCCGACCGCGGGCCTGATTGTCTTTGGCGGAACCATGGGAGCAGTCTTGCTGCAGTTCCCGCTCACCACCGTCGTCGCCGCATTCCGGTCAAACAAGCGTGTCACACAGGAACACCTAAGGACTCTATCTGCCAATGTTTTGAATAACTTGCAATTTTCGACGTTCTGCGCCACTCTCTGAGAATCACCGCTTCTCAGGGGGTTTCTGGAAATGAACTGGAAATGGTATGGTCCCGACATGAAGAAGATCGATCTGAAGAGTCCCACTTCCCGCCGCAGTATCCCCATCGGACCCAAGTTGCACCGCTCCTATATCCGCAAAGGGTTGTACCTTGGCTACCGCAAAAGCAAAACAACCACCTCATGGTTCGCACGCCGATGGAAATCGGAAATCAAAGACGAACTCACTCAATTTCTTGGCGTCACTGATGATGTACTACCGGCCAACGATGTTGGCGTGCTGTCCCACGATCAAGCAGTCGAACACGCTAAAAAATGGTTTGACGAAGAGCAAGCTAAGGAACTCGATACCATCGTTGTTGAGAAAACGTACTCCGTTCGAAACCTGATGACGGACTACCAGAAGTTTCTTAAAGACGACGGTTGCAAGTCGCTTCGACAAACAAAAAGCACCATCGAAAAACACATTCTGCCTACACTTGGCGAAATACCGCTGCACAAGTTGAATCACCGTCAAGTGAAAACGTGGTTGAACAATTTGGTGGAATCCGCCCCGCGTTCCAAGGCGACCGGCAACCGAATCTGGAACACTCTTCGCGCAGCATTGAACTTTGGCTACAAGGAAGGCAAAGTCTCCCACAAACGAGCATGGGACAAAGTCCAATCATTCAAGGCTGCCAGCAAACCCCGCATTGTCGAAACGACTCTTGATGATCTTCAGGAACTGGTTGCCGCTTGTCTTCCACACTTCCAGCAATTGGTCAAAGGTGCGATCTTAACCGGGTGCCGATACAGCGAACTGGCGAATTTGCGCGTGAGAAACTTCTACCCCAATACCCAACAAATTCACATTGAAGACAGCAAAAACGATCACGAACGCATGGTTCCATTGAACGAGGAAGGCGTTGTTCTGTTTGAGGAACTGACGGCGCACCGGAAACCGGACGAATTCATGTTCCAGAAGTCAACCGGCCAACCGTGGCACCCTTCCGACCAGATACGTCCCATGTATGCAGCCTTAGCAAGGTCCGGAATCACAAAGCCGATAACCTTTCACCAGCTTCGGCATGGCTTTGCCTCCCTGTCGCTGCAAAACGGGATGCGGCTGGAAGAAGTGGGCGATATCCTAGGCCACAGAGACTTGAAGATCACGCAGAAGCATTACGCTCGGTTCAGCGGTTCGCACCTACTCGACAAGGTGCGCCAATGTGCCCCGCAATTGGGCCTAAGAACCTCGCCAAGCGGTTCCGACAAGGTTATCCCTATCCAGCGAGTCAGGAAGCATGCCTAGAGCCTCTGGACTCGATTTCCACCGCATCAAACTTCTACGCTGACAGCTTGGGACACTTCAGGCCACTTAGTGACTTTCACGTGTGACGCAAAGATTTCAATTGACTTTCAAAGAATGCCTCCGATAATCGGAGGCATAACTTTTTGCGCGAAGGATGGATTAGATGGAAACAATAGTTAAAGACCGGCTGCTTGATCTTGAAGAACTTTGCAAGATAGTCCCGGTAAAAATGTCGTCAGTGTACCGGAATCCAGAACTAAGGGCGATGCGAATCAAAATTGGTGCTAAAACGTTTTGGAGTGAAGTAGCTATTTACGCTTGGATTGCTGGCAAACGCAACGAAGTTACTCCAGCGAAGTAGCTTAATCACATTTCTTAATCACATTAGCTTATTCAACAACCGCAAATTAATTAACTGGAGGTTTGTTATGGCCGATGTGAAGTCAGCAGGTAATGTGGGATGAAATGCGAAGACGAAATCAATCGACTGTTAGCTGAACACGGTGCTGTCTTGGTCCGGCAACGAAAGCACCGCGTGTACCAATTTCCCGACGGACAGATTTTTACTCTGCCGAAAAGTCCAAGTGATCATCGTACTGACATCAACAATCTCACAAAGTTGCGCCGCACACTGGGAATTGAACGTGATATCCGGAAGAATCCGAATCGCAAATTAAAGCCGGGAATTGATCATCGCCAAGAGACTGTCTATGTACCGGTTGATGTTCGACCGAACCTGCGAACCCAACTTAAGCAACTAACCAAATTAACACAGGAGACAAATATGGATGACAATAACGGTCAATCACAATCGCTCACTATAAGAGGCAAAGACTTTCCGATGACCCATGAAACTAAGCAGCGTTGCACAAAGATATTTCAATGCTGTACTGAAGTGCAAATTCTAATGGCGGAATGCGAGTCCGGCGAATTGCCCAAAGATATTCGTAAAGATATAGAGCTATTCATGCAAAAGATCACTGCCGAAGTTGAGCTTAATTTTGCCTACGCAAGATACCTACAAGTACGCTTAGAACAAGCAAAGAATCACATCGTCAAATCTTGCTGAGTTGAGGGCATTGTATGGGTAACCAATAACAAACAAACCAAAAAGGAGAATAACAATGGAACAAGAAAAGATTGACACAATCATCGTCGAAGGCAAGGAGTATAAAGTTACTCCTGAAGTGAGATTGTCAATTGAACTGGTGCAACAAATCCTTCGCGATGATGAAAGGGAACTTGCAAAGCATCGTGGGTTGCTGCATCTGCTTGTCTCCCACGAGTTCGCCAAGATTGCTTCCAGATAAGCAAGAGAAGGTCACTAACATACATCAATCAACACATCACTTACCCTATAGACACATTAGATTAAAACACCATGACACTTAGACTTAATTCAGATTATTGGGACCTTGACGACCCGGTACCACCAAAGGGTGTTGCCGCTGACCATCATGAACGCGAACTTTGGGTGTCAGTGATTGCTCAAGCATTGTTCGACGCGGAGCGCGGCGACATTTATGCCCGGTTCTGGTTCTACGACAAGAGCGGAAGTTTTCATTTGGCTTGTCATCTGTCAGGGTTGTCTGCGAGTCGAGTTAGGAGCAGCATTGAGCACATGCCGCAATTGTGGGCAAACCAACAAGGGGAGGAATAGCTTATATGCGTTTCACACCGGAACAAACTGACATGGACAAGTTCTTTGCGATGCTGGCAACATCGAAGCAACCGGGACTTAGACAACTAGCCAACGATTACAAGCGTAGCCAACAAAAAGCAGCCTACGATTCCAAGCCATGCACAAAAGAAGAAGTTGTTGCGATACTAAAGAGTGACATACTCAAGAAGCCTCCACATGAGCGAGAGGCAATCATGGAGTATGGTGAACAAATCGTTGAGCAAATCTATGCTGATGAAGAGCGCAGGGAACAAGCTGAACAGAATGCACTGGCCGAACGCATGTACCTAACACGGCGTACTGTCATGAACCAATGGATGAGACGGTAACATCCCCTAGATACAGGAGGGTAACACTATGAGCGTTAATTTTGACACAGATTCATTCAACGAGTTTGGTGACGACTCGGAATGCAAGGAAATGGTTCAAGAGGTTCAGCAGCTAAATTTGAAGTTCGCTGCGCTGCTGGAACGCAAATCCAAAGAGAAGTTTAAAGTTGCGAAAGCGGAACACGAATCACTTGTTGGTCAACTCGAAAAAGCGGAGCAGTATGGCCGAAATTTGCTAGCGGAACAGGCATCTTATTTCGTCGAGAATGCTGGCGTTGATAACGCTGTCCAAAAAGCCAACCACGAGTTGCATGTCTATAAACGCGATTACACGCCTAATCCGATTTTTGCGCTAGAACACGACCTTGAACAATTCGACCAGACCGTTGAAAAGCTGGAAGCTGCCAAGAAAGCTGCTGTTCAAGTGCAATCGGACTACAACGCAAGGGTTGCAAGCTGGCGTGCACGGGAATATGCCAATAGCCAAGAGGTGCGGCGTTTGACCGATGAAGTTATCCGCGCTTGGAGAATCAAACAGCGTCTGGAGGGCAAACCAGTCGGACCTTCATGGTCTAGGGAAAATGGTTTGCCCATTCCCGCCGATGAGGGACAGATGAAGGTTGTCGGGGTGGGTAACATTCCATACCAAGTCAAAATTCAAAAGCTGGTGCCGGGTGTTGGTCCGTACCCAGTTGAGGATCAGGGACAAACGGTAGAGGTTGTCGGGGTGGGTGACGTTCCTGAAGTCAAAGTAGTTCACAAAGTATTCAAGTAGCAAGTTAGGCGTGATGTACTCCTGCCAATGCAGGGGTACACACGGTGGGACCGGTCGAAACCCTCGTTCTGGTCCCACTTTGATTTTGCCCGTTAAATAGGATAGGTGAATAAGCCATGTTAATAAGCCAAACGGATATGGAAGACATTTTTCAGCAGTTCCAGCGCAACATACCTACCGAGCAAATTGTCCGTGAGTATGACATTGCGAACCCGCCTATGTTGGAACAATACTGCTCCGATCTTCCGGAGGTTGACCAGCTTCCCATGCTAAAAACTCTTGTCCGTTTTGAATCTGGACGCATTGCCTGTGTCGGGATTGAAACGTGGAATGAGTTCGTCTGGTTCGTGGGTGTCATTGCATGTTGCCGGAAGCATGGGTGGTTGGACGGAGAAGAGGTTAATACGATTGTGTTTGAAGGACTGCGCTGGTGTGATGGTAAGCGAGACGGGGAAGACTGGAAGGTTGAGGAAGCAGAGCTAGCACTAATGCGGATTGCTGGTGGGTTGAGTCACAGGATGTTTTGATTGAAAGGAGATTAGCAATGGAACAGGAGAGAACAGAAACAGTCACTTTTAACGATAAGACGCGCACGGTGCTCTGCAATTCGCACTGCCATCCCACTCATACGTTTGATCCAACCGATGTTTGTTTATGCCGATGCGATTGCGGGCGCGAGATGTGGATTTGCAAAACCTGTTTGGTGGAAGGGTTAGTCACATCCTGCGGAGAATGCAGTTAACTGGACTGGACCTAATGCCAAAATAGCCACTTGGTGGTGGTGGGTGGTGGTTGATGAGTGGGGGTGTTGATATGCGCGGCTCAGCCGACAAAACAGATGAAGAGTTGTGGGCAAACGCGTACCACGAAGCCGGTCACGCACTGGTGGATTGGTATCTAGGGCGAGGACTGCGCAAAAAAGGCGTCACCATCGTGCCCAACAAGAAAAAAGGAACCGCTGGGGCTTGCCACTCTAAACTGGTGATCCGCAAGGAATATGGGTGTTTCAACCCTTCACACATCAACCAAATGCGCGCGGAAATTGCCGTGATGGGGCTGATGGCTGGGGAAATCGCGCAACGACGCCACAACCCACGCAGTGTGCAGAGCTACCAAGCCAGTGGTGACCGTAGACAGATGGACAACCTTCTTACCGTCTTCACTTACAACCAAAAGGAAATCACCGCGTGGATAACGCTGCTGGAGATACGCACCCAGAACTTGTTTGACAACGCTAACATCTGGCGAGCGGTAAAAGCATTGGCCGTTGCGCTGATGGAGAAGCACACCATCAACGGCGAAGAGGCGACAGGGATTCTGAGTGCTGGATTCCGTGAGTGGGAGTAATTGAGCCTCATACCCTGAATTAAGTCCATCGATTGCCTGTTCCATTTGAATAACTAGGGTCCAGCAATGGCCCTTTTTTATTGTTGTGAGCGGCGAAGCCGCGAACTATTGGTACCATACCCTGAATATGGGACCCTTTTTTATGGGTATAGGTAAGTGACTTGACGGCGGCAATAAAAGGGATGACGCACATGTTATTGCACCTTGGATTATTTCTAATCTTGGGGTTGACCCTTTATGGCGTGTCGCTTCTGTTGGTCTGCGTCCGCCATTCTTCCGGGCAAGTCTATGCAGGGCATCGCGTCTTGGGTACCTCCGTATCTATACTGGGTACCTTTAATTTCTGGAACACCTCTGACGGAAAGATAGGCGTGACATTCGGTCACAGTAGGTGTGTCTCTGAATCCGTTGAAATAAGAGAAGGTAAATTTGAACGTATAGGCGGCATCCTCTTCATCGTCTTTGGACACGCCAGAGAAACGCTCTTCCCAGTGCGCCATGTTGATATCGGCAGGTTGTTGCCCGTTGGATTGGGGAATTGGAACGGCCCATCGATAGAAGTTAAAATCTTTTGTCCACAAAGTTTTCCCCGTAGGGAAGCTGAGTTTAGTGAGAACTCCTTTGGCATTAAGATTTATAGCCGGAGAGCGCCCATAGTTAATAAAGGTCGCGGACACGTAATTTGGATTAACGGTTACAGGCTCGGCAACAGCGACCACAGCTCCATCTTCCAACTCAATTTGCTTTTGCAGAATCTCCGTTTGTTTAGAAGCATTATTCGCGGCACAGATGGCAGCAACGGTTTGCTTTTGCATTTCTTGATAAGTGCTGCGCATAGTCCCCAATTGCCAAGCAGCAATTGCGGCGTAGATGGCGGCAGCGCAACCAGCGCCCAAAGTCGCCCAAAAAACTAGCCTTTGGAGTTTATATTCTTTATCGCGTTGGGCCTTTTCATAGTTTGGTACGTCGGCCCCCACAGACTGGAGAGCGGCGGCGATGACCCCGCTTATTTCTTCCTGCTTTTCATCGGAGGATTTACTTGTATCGCGTATGGCTCGTTCTTGCTTATTGACCGCATCATGAATCAAGCTCAATCTGGAATGCAGGGTTTCAATCAATCGCTTGAATTGACTCGGGAGCATGGTCCCATACCTGCTTTCGGGAGGATTTACGGGATATGAAACACGAATATCACGAAGGCCCGAAGGCTGGCGAGAATTTTGAAAAATTGGCGCGGGCTGTTTTTTAGGCTCCGCTGTTTTTTAGGCTCCGAAGGTTGCGGTTCCGAAGAAACAGCCACCCCCTCCCAACCTAAACATTATCCAACACTTAGTCAAGCAACTGGAATTCCTTTAGTTACTAGGGTCCCTCAGGGTAGGGTCGTTGCTCAGGGTTGGAAAATTTGTATTTGCTCTCCCGCCCGGGTACCGGTTAAGACCATCTAGATTTTTGCGAATTCCCGGGGCTATTGCGCCATAGTCCACGCACCACAGCGCATAGACCGCCAATAGCGAACAGACCCACAAGGACGAATCAGGAGTGGGTTGGGTAGCCGATTCCCTTGGCCTCATCCCCAGAAGCATCGTGGCACCCGGCTTTCCGGTGCGGGAATCCCCATCGTAGGTCATGGCAGGAGTGTTCATCGCAGGTTGTAGCAGGCACGTTCCGCGACAATCGCAGAACGTCCGTATACCACTGGCAGCAGGATGTTCACAAACGAGTGTTTCTGACATGTTTTGATGGGCAGTGTTTAAGCTGGTGTTTGGCGAGTTGAATACGATCAAAACTCATGCTCACAATTAACCTGTTATTTGCGTACCTATGTGATACCCCTGTGAATGGCGAGTTGAACGCAAAAATAGAGGCAAACCGATTGTGGGACGGTTTGCCTCAAATTAGGGAAAAAACCCTTAATTAAACTTGCGCTGTCACGTTGTCACTGGCACGTCGTTTTCGTGTTGAACGGGTTGTTGAACGGGTTCCGTGTTCACTGGGTGCATCACTGCCCATAGCAACTGGAGCATTAAGCCGTCATTTTTCCTGCTATCGGTAACGGCATTGAGCACAACACGAGCATGGGGTGAATCCGTGCGGTCCAAGGCATCAACATAGGCTTGAGCGGATTGTGATCTTGAAAGAATGCGCTGTGATCTATCAGGCATGGTATATATCACACTGGTCTGCAACAATCGCTGTTTTTCACGTAGTTGGTGACGTTCAATACGATCAATGCGCGTGAAGTGATTCATTGTTGCCAGTCCTGCGGTTGATCTTTCCACCACTCATGATTGTTTTGAATCGAACCGTCACTGGTTTCAGGACCGTTAGCAATCGCACCAGAATCAACAGCGTCAATGGTTTTTAATTCAAGGTTTTTCAGCTTTGCATCGTATTGATCAGTAAGATGCACCAGTCTGCTGTATTCCATCAAGGTTCGCATTGCCCCTAAACGGACTGCGGCGGATTCCAACGTATCATCCCTGAGTTTAACCAACGCTTCAACAGTTTTTTTGTACTCTTGGCGAAGGATGATATTGCCCGGTTCGTATATGCGATGATAAGCAATTCTTAGAAGATCAATGAACCATTCTTGTTGATACCAACGATAAATTGTTTTCTCGCATACGCCAGTCATCTGAGCTATTTCAGCATCAGTAGGGTTTAACGTTACGATAACGTTGATAACTTCAGCCACCTTCCGGCGACCGTAACGATTACCGTATTTAGGTGGTCGGACATTTCCTGCCATAGAAAGACTCTAAGTTAACGTTTTAGTTTTTAAATTTTTCTTGCCCTACACCGTGAGGTGTGGATTCCGACAATTAAGCCACACAACCAACTTCACAATCAAGTCCCAAAAGATCCCAAGCCAACATGCCCACATTGCCAGCATTGCTGGATAACAAGGCTGTGTAGCGGTGTAGAGCCGTGTAGAATCTGTCTCTCTACACTCGATCTCTTTTGTTTGTATGTACTTATATATGTATGTAGAGTGTAGAGAGAGATATAGAGTAACTATGTATTTTCTCCCCCTCCTTATGAGAAATTTCCGCCAAATTTCTACAAACACTATAACTCTTTCATTCGATTGCAGTTCGAGTGTAGAAACTCATTTCTACAGACCTCTACACACTTCTACACTTCTACATCAGCTTCGATTTATCGATAATTCGGTACACGATTGCCTTGCGGCGGGTATTCCCTTCGACTGGTACAGTCTCCCATTCTGACAGTGCCTCCACCTTAATAAAAGACTCGATAGCGTTTGTTAATGCTTGAATGGCATTACGCTCTTCCTGCGCAAACGGTAACATGTTCTTTACTCGTTGCTGGATATAGGAGTAGGGTATTCCTCCGTTCTGGTGCATTATCTCGGTAATGCGATAGCTCTTCAACAATTTTTGGTTCCATTTTGAATCCGCATATTCCAGAAGAATTCGTCCTACCAGTTGTCGTTGTTTGAAACCTAGTGTGGTGTTACCAACATCGCCGGATTCAAAACGTTGACTAACAACCGAGACGCCGTGCTCGATTATTTGCCTTGCCCATTTGTAATGCGTAACCTCCACTACCGGATGCACTACCGGGTAATCACGATTCGCGCCGACTGCAACCAATGTACCCAAACGCAACATGCGCTTGTGGGCACGATTCCACACTTGACTGATTGGATTTTTGCGATCTTCCCACATGATATCCTGACAAACCTTTTGATAGTCGAGTTGATAAGCTTTAGCTTCCACCGTTTCGGTAACTTGTATAATGTTGTCGATACTCTGATTGATAAAACAGATTTGTGGAATAAGTCTCTCTAGTGCCGTCAACAATTCATCCGATGGTTTTATATTACCGGCGCAAGCATTGTAGACAGGTTGAACATCAGGACATGAAATAACAGTCAGACGCGACACCAACCCGTCATCGATATTGCTTTGATCAATACCCTTGTAAAATGGATCAAGCGTAGAGTCACCGATAAACGTGAATGCCGGGGCATTCACCAGCGGAACGTTATTGCTCTTGTCGGAATAGATAGCACCATCCAACGTATCCCACTTGCCAGACTTATTGAACAAATCCAGCAACAATCGTTTGAGTTGTGCCTCATGTGGATTTGCTCGTGGCGAATTTATGTTCTGCATCCAGATGCCAAACTCGCCCTTGAATGAGCACATAGAAGGCTTTTCAACCAAGTGCCTCATAAGAGCCTGTGGACTTGCAATTTCAGCAGGACCAGCAAAGCCGCGCAACGACTCTTTTGCAACTGTGCGCAGCGAGTTGCATAACCTTGAAATTCCACTGTGAGCAGCCTCTTTACCGATGCCGGTTCGCCCCAACAACGCGATGTACTGATTTAATCCAGTGCCGGTAACGGTGTTGTACGCACGGCCAACTAATCCAGCAAAGAAACCAATGGCAGCAGCCAGCGCAACATGTTGATTGGGATATGGAGCAGCTTGATAGACGTAATCGGCAATGTCTCCAAGCAGTCCCGGAGGTTTCTCCCACTGAACAGGTGCACCATTGTCGAATTGCGTAACAATTTCAATTGCTGGTGCTGGTGCTGGTGCTGGTGCTGGTGGTGCCATAGCTTTAACCGGAGGAGTTGTAGTTCCATTTTTGGCTGCTGCTGCCAATTGCTTGAATTTCTCTCCAAGGTCACTCATATCTGGCAGTGGCAACTTCTGATCAAATGCCAATGTTACAAGTCCATATTTTTGACTGTACAGGTAATCAAGTCGCTGTGCTTTCGGACGTTTTCCTAATTCAGAACTGAGAAACAGTCTTGCTGTTTGTTGTCGGGAGTCGGTATAGAACGCGATGATGTTAGCTAAAGCCTGATCAGCTTCAGACTGGGTGTCATATCTACCATGCCAGTTCCCCGAGTACAATGCCTTGAACAACTCACCATTGAAGGCTTGCGCAGCCATCGTACATACTTCGTCATCAGTGTTGACCTCTGGCAAATCAACAGAACTTGTGGCTTCAAACGAAGGTGGAGGAAAATACTTATCAACCCACTGAGACAATGTGCTTAGCGCATGTGGGCATTCGATGCAGGGCAAAGTATGGATTGTGTTCTCTGTGTAGGTTAGGTATTTGTTTTCATCTTTCAATTCCACGAAGATGCGCGAAAGATTACGACGGCTACATGTAAAAACACCTTTGCAAAGAATATGAACACCACCCCGTAGAGACAATTCAGAGTAGGTCCCTGCAAACAATTCATCGTGAATCCATTTGTGTATTGCGATGATTATTGGATCAGTCGTCTTATAAGTATCAAGATCAATGCCAACGTAGGGTGGTGTCAGGACTAACCCATGACCCAAGTCAGGTTTGCCAGCAATGGCTGTTGAGATTTGATCGTAGGTGCTCCAATCGTCAGGATTCGTAACGTCAGCCTGACGCATATCTGCACGAAGTGGAATCTTACTCCCGTTATGCGCAACCCACAGGCGATTGTGTTTGTCAGGTGCTAATACATCACTCTTAGTATTCTCCACAGTTAGTTTCTCCCTATAAGTTATTCAATTCAACTAATAGTCTATTTAGGCTGTGTTCTTCTTGCTCCCATCCAGCGTTGAACTTCGTTGAGTGACCACATCTTGTAGTGGCCCCCCAATCTTAAAATGTTTTGGAAACGTACCATCCTTGATTCTGCGGTACATTGCACTTCTGCTTAATGCGGTCATCCGCAAAACTTCCGGTTCACGTAGGAAACGGTCTTGATTGGGATCAGGAAGTTTGATGGACGCAGCATTCATCAAAGATTGCAAGTACTCTAGGATAGAAATAGGTTGGACAGGGTTATACACAGATGTAAATATCTCCTTGTTGAATCAGCTTATTCAACTTTTGGTTTCGCCAAACCGGGCGATGAACGATTAAGTCCCCACTTGCAGGTTGTGTCAAGCGGAAAGCGCATCCAGAGGCGCAGAATCGCCTGTAGAGCCATCCGTGAGCCATCGGTGAGGGTTTCCCCTGCCGGAAATGCGGCAACGCGTCCTAGAGGCACCAGAGGCACCCGCCAAGGCTTTCGCAGTTGGAAATGAACTGGAAATGAGAGATGCAAGAATATTTAACGGCCTAATTTATCAACAACATAGATAAAACCGTCGTCGCCGCATTCCGGCGCATGAGTCATGTCTTCGCCGCGCCTCGCAAGCAGAACGATCAGCTCATCCGCCTCCTGGTCGCATTTGCCAACAAGGCCCGCCGCAATGGCGTGGTCTCGCTCGACAGCGATCTGCAGACCATCCAGGACCCGTTCCTGAAACAGACCGTGATGCTGGCCGTGGACGGCACCGAGCCGTCCGATTTGCGCAAGATCATGCAGGTCAGTCTCGATTCCACCACCGAAAGCGAAGAGCGGCTCCCCGCCGTATTCGAGTCGGCGGGCGGCTTTTCGCCGACCATCGGCATTCTCGGCGCGGTGCTCGGACTCATCCAGGTGATGCAGCACCTCGACAACATTCAGGAGGTGGGCCGCGGGATTGCCGTCGCTTTTGTGGCAACTATCTACGGTGTAGGAATCGCCAATCTCTTCTTTTTGCCCCTGGCGGGCAAGATGCGCCTGCGCGTGCGCGAAGATTACCTGAGCCGCGAAATGATGCTCGAAGGAGTCATCTCCATTCTCGAAGGAATGAACCCGCGCATGCTGGAAGTCAAGCTTTCCGGCTTCCTCGAGCATTCTCAACGCAAGCCGGCGGAGCGCGCCGCATGAGGATCCGTGTGCCGAGAAGCCGTGTTACGCATGACCGCTGACTGGTCTCGTACGCTGACTTCATTACCCTCCTGTTCGCTTTCTTTGTGGTTTTGTTCGCCTCCGCCAAGGCCGATCAAAAGAAGCAGATGGAAGTGTCCCAGGCGATTGATGCGGCCTTTAAATCGCTGGGCATTTTTCCGGATGCTTCCCGCCGGCCCGCCAAATCGATGAACGCGACCGCCGGAACCGAGCCGGCCGCCATTCCCATGAACATCGTGATGGGCGAGGACGTGCTCTCACCCGCCCGCGTCCGGGACGACCTCGAAAGCCTCCGCCAGGAACTCCAGCAACGGCTCTCGAACCAGGTGGCCCAGCACACAGTTTCGATTCAGATGGGCCGCGATGGGCTGGTGATCAGCCTGCGTGAGGCGGGATTCTTCGATTCGGGTTCCGCCGTGCCGCGGCCTGAGACCATGGGAACGCTGCACGAGATCGCTGCTTCCCTGGGCCGTACACCCTACGACCTGCGCTTCGAGGGCCACACCGACAACATTCCCATTCACACCGCGAACTTCGATTCCAACTGGGAGCTTTCTTCAGCCCGCGCCACGCGCATTGCCCGGCTCTTTCTCGACTTTCACGCCATCCCGCCCGATCGGATCTCGGCGGCAGGCTATGCCGAATTTCATCCCGTTGCCAGCAACGCCACGGCCGAGGGGCGCGTCACCAATCGCCGCGTCGACCTGGTGGTTCTGCCTCGTACCAAAATCAATTTCTCCGTTCCCGGATTTCCGCGCGCCGACGGCCAATGGCGGAAAATTACCGACGAGTAAGCGGAGTTAGCGGGGCTGGCGGGGTTAGTTAACCCAACAGATGATATAGCTAACCACGCGGCTTACTAACTCCACTAACTCTGCTTTCATTCCACCCCCAGCACCTTCACAATCACCCGCTTGCGCCGCTGCCCGTCGAACTCGGCATAAAAAACGCGCTGCCATGTGCCCAGGTCCAGCCGGCCCCCGGTCACTGGCAAAGTTGTCTCGTGGTGCAGCAGCAGCGACTTCAAATGCGCGTCGCCGTTGTCTTCGCCGGTCCTGTGATGCTTGTAGTCGGGCCGCGCCGGCGCCAGTTCCTCGAGCCACTTGCCGATGTCCTCGATCAGTCCGCTCTCCAGGTCATTCACATAAACCGCCGCTGTGATATGCATCGGCGAGACAAAACACAGCCCGTCCTGCACGCCGCTTCGACGGACAATCTGCTCCACCTGGTCGGTAATGTGAACCATCTCCTGCCGCTTCTTCGTTTCGAAAACAAGGTACTCCGTGTGGCTCTTCACCAACGCCTCCTGTGACCGCAACCCGTTCCTCGGAACCGGTTCCCCAACCCTTATCCTAATAACAACCGTGTCCGAGCCCGACGCTCATACCGCCGAAACGTTCTCGCAGCAGGGTCTCGACCTGCTGGCGGCGGGCCAGCCTGCCCAGGCCGTCGCGGCGTTTCGCGCCGCCATCGCCGCCGACCCCGCGCACTATGAGGCGCATCACGGGCTGGTCCGCGCCCTGCGCGATGCGGGCCGCCCCGAGCAATCGATCGCCGCGGCACTGGCGTTGACGGCGCTCACGCCTGCTGATCCCCTGGCACATACCGCCTTATCCATTTCACTGCAGCACGCCGGCCATATCGCGGAGGCGGAAGCGGCCGCCGCCCGGGCGCGCATCCTGGAATGGAAAATTCAGCTCCAATCGCCGCCTTCCGAAGGCCAGTTGTGAAGCCAATACGCAAACTAAAATCGCCACGGCGACCCACTCCGGCCCAGAGGCTGCGCGCGATGCATGACCATCTCGCAGCGGCTTACGGCCCCCAGTCCTGGTGGCCGGCGAAGACTCCGTTCGAGGTGATCGTGGGCGCGTACCTCACCCAGAACACGGCATGGAAGGCCGTCCAGCGGTCTCTCGCCAACCTGCACTCCGCCGCAGCTTTGACCCTCGAGGGCCTGCGCGCAATTCCGCTTGAGCACCTGCGCGAACTGATCCGCCCCTCCGGCTTCCCGACGCGGAAAGCTCCCGCGCTCAAGGCGTTTGCCGCCATGCTGGACACGGAGTTCGGCGGCTCGCTCGATCGGATGGCCTCGCAGTCAACCGCCACGCTGCGGCGCCGGCTGCTGGCGCTGCCCGGCGTAGGCCTGGAGACAGCGGATGCAATCCTGCTCTATGCGCTGGGACACGCGGTGCCCGTCGCAGACGAATATCTGCGCAGAATTGCCGAGCGCCATAAGCTTGTCGAGCCGCCGCCCGGCCGAGACCAGAAGGGATATGAGTCGCTGGCCCATCTGACTCGCCAGGCCTTCTCCGGCGAAGTGGCCGCGGGGCATCAGCAATTCTTCAACGAGTTTCACGCGCTGACCGTGGCCGTAGGCAAGGCCCATTGCGGAAAGACAGCGCGGTGCACGGGTTGCCCGCTGGCCGCCGACCTTCAGTACGTTTCGAATGGCGTAAAGTGACCGTGGGCGCCGCGCCTACTTCTGCATCGTATAGCTTGAGGCCGGCACCTTTTCAGCCAACTGCGACGGTGTAGGCAACTGCGAGCGATCCCAACCTCCGCCCAGGGCTTCGACCAGTTGAACGCTCGACAACATCTCCTGCACCTGCAGCGTGTTCAGTTCGGTCTGGTTGTTCAAGAGCGCGGTCTGAGCCACCACGACGGTCACGAAGGGATCCAGCCCCATCCTGTACCGCTCCATCTCCAGGTCGAGGAACTGCTGGGCCGCCTTGACCGCCTGCTCCTGCTGAAGGATCTGCTGGGAATAAATGCGCGTGGCCGACATCGCGTCTTCCACCTGCTGGAATGCGGTAAGTACAGTCTGCCGATAGGAAGCGAGATCGGCATTGTAGGTGGCTTCGTATTGGTGAAGTTGAGCGCGATAAAGTCCGCCATCGAAAACCACTTGCGAAGCCGAGGGACCGAGCGACCAGAAGCGGCTGGCGATGTCAAAGAGATGCTTGAACGAGGAACTCTCGAATCCGCCGCCCATGGAGAGGGTGACCTGGGGATAAAACGCACCGTAACCAATGCCGATCGTCGCATTGGCCTCGGCAAGCGTGCGCTCAGCCGCGGCAACGTCCGGCCGGCGCTCGGCAAGCTGCGAAGGAATCCCCGTCGGGATCGGCGGCGGCGTGTAGAGCAAGGGCTTGACGGGAATCGAAAATTCCGACGCAACCTTGCCCACCAGCATGGCGACCGCGTGTTCATACTGCGCGCGCGACAGGCCAACATTGATGGCCGACGCCTGTGCGCTCTTCAGGGTTGTCTGCGCTTCGACGACGGAGATGTAGTCGCCCACTCCCGCGTCGTAGGCGCCCTGCGTGGCGTCGAGAGCTTTCTGATCAACTTCGACTGTCTGGTTCAGGATCTGCTGCAGCATGTCCTGTCCGCGGATCTCGAAGAAAAACTGCGCCAGGCTTACCTGTTCGGTAAGCTTCTCGAGCTCGAGATCGGCGGCGCTGACTTGCGTGGCATATTCCGCCGAATGCACCTGGTTGCGAACTTTGCCCCACAGGTCCGGAGTCCAGGAAACGTTGAGCGGAAGCGACCACAGCGTGGAGGTGGTCCCGGTATTGGCCTGGGAAGAATTGCGAAGGTTGGACGAGCTGCGCGATCGGTTCCACGACGCACCCGCTGTAATGGTCGGCCAGTACTGCGAGCGCGCCTCGGCGATGACCGCGCGGGCTGACATGAAATTGTTAAACGAGACTTTGATGTTTTCGTTGTCGACGATAAGCTGCTCTTCGAGAGCGTTCAACTCCGGCTCGTTAAACACCTCCCACCACTTGCCGCGGATCATCGCGTCCTGGGGGTTGGCCACTTTCCAACCCTCCTGATCGTGGAAGTTGACCGTCGATTCCTTGTAGCTGGGAGCCGTGACCGCCGTGGGTGTGGGAGGGTGGTACTTGGGCCCCACTTGGCAGCCATCCTGCAAGACCAGGCTTAGAACGGCGGCCGCGATCATCACGATCGACTGATTCCTTTTTGCCTTGAACATCATTTTTTCTTCCATACTAGGACGCAGTTTCTGCTGCCTCCTGGGGCATAACATCATGCGACCTGCCCAGCAGGCGCAGGCGCATGCGATCCATGGTGAGATACACCACCGGCGTGGTGTAAAGGGTGAGCAACTGGCTCAGGAGCAACCCGCCGACAATCGTGATACCCAGCGGGCGGCGGAGTTCTGAACCTGTGCCGGTGCCGAATGCCAGCGGCAGCGCCCCGAACATGGCGGCAAGCGTGGTCATCATGATGGGACGAAAACGCAACAGGCATGCCTCAAAGATTGCGTCGCGCGTATTCTTGCCTTCCTGTCTCTCCGCCATCAGCGCGAAGTCGATCATCATGATGGCGTTTTTCTTCACGATGCCAATTAGCAGAATGATCCCGATAATGGAGATCACGTTCAGATCGATGTTGAAAAGCATCAGCGCAATCATCGCGCCCACGCTGGCCGATGGCAGCGTCGAAATGATCGTCAGCGGATGGGCCAGGCTCTCGTAGAGAATGCCGAGCACGATGTAGACCGCAAGCAGCGCAGTAATGATCAGGTACTTCTCCGTTGCCAGCGAAGCCTGGTAAGCCTGTGCGGTGCCGGAAAAGAAGCCATGAACGGTGGCCGGCATGCCCAGGCTTTGTTCCATCTCCGTGATTTCCCGCGTGGCATCGCTCAACGACACGCCGTTGGCGAGATTGAACGAGACCGTCACCGAGGGAAAGAGCCCGGTGTGGTTCACCTGCAGGGGCGTGGTGCCGGTCTTCGGGTGCATCAGGTTCAGCAGCGGCGACACGGAATTGAGGCCGGCGCGGTTGGAGTTGGACGTGGGCGCGACATAGATGCTGTTCAGCCCTGACGGATCCTGCCAAAACGGCGGCGCGACTTCCAGGACCACGTAGTACTGGTTGAGCTGGGTGTAGATCACCGAGACCTGCGACTGGCCGAAGGCGCTGTAGAGTGCCCGATCGAGCGACTGCGCCGTCTGCCCCAGCCGGGCAGCGGAGGCGCGGTCGAAGGTCAGCATTTCCTGCAAGCCGCCATTCTGCTGGTCGCTGTTGACGTCCTGCAGCCCCGGCAGCCGGCGCATGTTCTGCTGGAGGATGGGGCCCCAACGCGCCAGGTCGTCAATGCTCTCGGTCTGAATCGTGTACTGGTACTGCGCATTGCCGCCACGGCCTCCGATGCGCAGGTCCTGCGCCGCCTGCAGGAAAGCCGAGGCCACGGGCAGGCGGTTCATCTTGGGACGAAGGCGATTGATCACATCCGTCGCCGAGACGTTGCGCTCTTTGCCCAGCGGCTTCAAAGCGATGTAGATGAAACCACCGTTGCTCGAGCCCTGGCCCCCTGTAAAGGCATTCACGTGCGCAATCGCGGAATCGGCCTTGATCACACCCACCAGTTGTTGCATCGAGAAATTCATGAACGGGAACGAAGCATCCTGCGGTCCCTGAACGCCGCCCACCAGGGCGCCCGTATCCTGCTGGGGGAAAAATCCCTTGGGAATCCGAATGATCACCACAACGTTCAGAGCAATCGTCAGCGCCAGGACGATCAGGGTGAGCCCGGGATTGTCCATGACCCACGACAGCGAATGCCGGTAGATGGCAAGCATGCCGCTGAAGAATCTCTCATTGATTCGGTAAAGCACGTTGTGCCGCTCGTCCTGTTTGTGCGCCTTGAGAAGATGCGCACACATCGTGGGCGTGGTGGTCAGCGAAATAATCATGGAGACCACGATGGCGGTCGAAAGCACCACCGCAAATTCGCGGAACAGCCGGCCGACGATTCCCCCCATCATGAGAATCGGAATAAAGACCGCGATCAGCGACATGCTGATGGAGAAAACGGTGAAGCCGATCTCTTTCGCGCCCTGCAGCGAAGCGGCAAACGGATCCATTCCGGTTTCGAGATGGCGGGTGATGTTCTCCATCACGACAATAGCGTCGTCGACTACAAATCCGGTGGCCACGGTAAGCGCCATCAGGGAAAGATTGTCGAGGGTGTAGCCCAGCAGATACATCACGGCGAACGTGCCGATCAGCGAAACAGGAACGGCAACGCTGGGAATGAGCGTGGCGCGCGGGCTGCGCAGAAAGATAAACACCACCAGTACCACCAGGATGACCGACCCGATCAAAGTCGTCTCGACGTTGCGGACCGAGGCGCGAATGGTCATAGTGCGATCCATCACGATGGTGGAGTGAACGCCGCGCGGCATCACCGCCTCGAGAAACGGCAATTGCGCCGTGATGCGGTCGTTGGTTTCGATGATGTTGGCGCCGGGTTGCCGGAAAATGATGAGAAAGACACCTCTCTCGCCATCCATATACCCGGCGGTACGAATATTCTGCGTGGAGTCGACGACGTCGGCGACGTCGGAGAGTCGAATCGCGGCGCCGCGGTGATACCCAACGATCAACGGCTTGTATTGTTCCGCCTCCGAGATCTGGTTGTTGGTGATGATGTCGGCGGTGGTATAGCCGTCGGAAAGCTGGCCTCGCGGTTCATGCGAATTCTGCAGGCTCAGGGTGGACTGAACACTGCTCAGGGTAAGCCCAAAGCTCGACAGTTTCTTGGGGTCGACCTCCACGCGAACCGACGGTGTGGCGCCTCCACCCACGTTCACCTGACCGACGCCTCCGATCTGGGAGAGCTTCTGCGCCAGGATGGTTGAGGCGAGGTCATAGAGCTTGGTGACGTCGTACTTGTTCGAGGTCAGGCCGAGAATCATGATGGGCGCGTCGGCCGGGTTGACTTTGCGATACGACGGGTTGGAGGGAAGGTTCGCAGGGAGATAGGTGCGCGCCGCATTGATGGCCGCCTGCACGTCGCGGGCGGCGCCGTTAATGTCGCGATTGAGGTCGAACTGGAGGGTGATGCCGGTCGAGCCGAGCGAACTCGACGACGTCATCTCCGTAATTCCGGCAATATGGCTGAACTGACGCTCCAGCGGCGTGGCCACCGACGCTGCCATGATCTGCGCGCTGGCGCCCGGCAGGCTGGCATTCACGTTGATGGTCGGGAAATCCACCTGCGGCAGAGGGGACACCGGCAGCACCGTGAACGCAATAGCACCGGCAATGGCCACCGCAATGGTCAGCAGCGTGGTGGCAACCGGCCGCCGGATGAATGGAGAGGAGAGACTCATGCCGGCATTTCTCCCGGCGCCTCATTCCCGGGAGCCATGTGGGATGGCCTGCGGCCGGTGAGGCGCTGGCCCAGCGAGTCAAAGAAGATGTAGATGACGGGCGTGGTATAGAGCGTGAGAATCTGGCTCAGCAACAAACCACCGACCATCGAAATCCCGAGTGGGTGGCGCAGCTCCGATCCAAGCCCGGTTCCTGTCGCCAGCGGGATGCCGCCCAACAGCGCCGCCATGGTGGTCATCATGATCGGACGGAAGCGAAGCAGGCTGGCTTCGTAAATGGCGTCCGTTGAAGACATCCCTTTTTCGCGCTCCGACTCCAGTGCGAAGTCGACGATCATGATGCCGTTTTTCTTCACAATGCCGATCAGCAGGATGATGCCTATGATGGCAACCACGCTGAGATCCTGGCCAAAGATCATCAATGCGAGCAGGGCGCCCACGCCGGCTGACGGAAGCGTGGACAAAATGGTGATGGGGTGGATGAAGCTCTCATACAAAACGCCCAGCACGATGTAGACAGTGACCAGGGCGGCCAGGATCAACAGAAACTCATTCGAGAGCGAGTTCCGGAACGACGCCGCGGTGCCCTGGAAGTCCGCCTGGATCGTGGGCGGAAAACCCATCTGCGCACTCAGCTTGTCAATGTCGGTGATCGCCGTGCCCAGGGATGCCTTCGGCGCGAGGTTGAATGAAATCGTGACCGACGGAAATTGCCCCTGGTGATTGATGGAAAGAGGCTCGGTGGTGAGCGAAGCATGGGTAAACGCGGCCAGGGGAACCGAACCTGCCGACGTAGAGGTGACGGACGCGTTGGGCGTGGTTCCGGAGAATGTCCCTGCACTCGCCGAGGATCCTGCGGTCGACGTGGCTCCCGCCAGCACCGTGGCCGGCACGGTCAGCACACCGGACGTGGGAGTGTAGCGGATGGCAGTCGTCAGCGCGTTGGAACCTGCTGCCGCCGAGGCCGAGGACGAAAACGACGTCGAAGCTCCTGCTCCGGTTGCGCCCGCTGATCCGTTGGCCTGGATGTAGAGGGACCCAAGATGAGAGGGGTTCTGCTGCCACTCCGGCATCGCTTCCAATATCACATGATATTGGTTGGTCTGCGTGTAGAGGGTGCTGATCTGGCGCTGGCCGTAGGCGTCGTAAAGCGTGTTGTCGATCGTGGTGGGCGCGATACCCAGTCGCGACGCGGTCACGCGATCGATGTTCAGCGAAAGCGCGCGCCCGCCCACCTGCTGGTCCGTCGCCACATCTTCGAGCTCGGGCAGCTTTTTCAACTCGGCGACAAACTTGTCGGTCCACTCGTTGAGTTCGTTGAAGTCGGGATCTTCGAGAGTGTACTGGTACTGGGTGCGGCTTACGCGGTCGTCGACGGTGATGTCCTGCACCGGCTGCATGTAAAGGTGCATTCCCTGCACCCCGCCGAGATTCGTCTGCAGGCGCCGGATCACATCGGACGCGCTGATGTGCCGCTCATCCAGCGGCTTCAGATTGATCGAAATGCGGCCGCTGTTCATGGTGGTATTGATGCCGTCGGCGCCGATGAACGAGGAGAGGCTCTCGACCGCGGGGTCCTGCAGAATAATGCGGGCCAGTTCCTGCTGCTTGGTCGCCATGTCGGTGTAGGAGATCGACTGCGGCCCCTGCGAAATCCCCTGGATCACCCCGGTATCCTGCACCGGAAAAAACCCCTTGGGAATCATGATGTAGAGAACCACTGTCAAAATCAGGGTTGCGAGTGCTACCAGCAGCGTGATGGTCTGGAAGCGCAGAACCACTTTCAGGGTGCGTCCGTAGAACGCGATCATGCGATTGAAGGCATTCTCTGAGACGCGGTAGAAACGGGACTGCTGATGCTCCGGGTTGTGGCGGAGAATGCGCGCGCACATCATCGGCGTGAGGGTGAGCGACACCACCGCCGAGATGATGATAGTGACCGCCAGCGTCACCGCGAATTCGCGGAACAGGCGCCCCACCACGTCGCCCATGAACAGCAGTGGTATGAGCACCGCAATCAGCGACACGGTCAAAGAGACGATGGTGAATCCGATCTGTCCCGCGCCGGTCAGCGCCGCCTTCATGGGCGGCATGCCTTGTTCAAGGAATCGCGAGATGTTCTCGATCATCACGATCGCGTCATCCACCACGAATCCCGTGGAGATGGTGAGCGCCATCAGCGAAAGATTGTCGAGGCTGTAGCCCAGCATGTACATCACGGCAAAAGTGCCGATCAGCGACAGGGGCACAGCCACGCTCGGAATGATGGTGGCGGAAAGGTTGCGCAGGAAGAGGAAGATCACCATGACCACCAGCGCGATCGTCAGCATCAGTTCGAACTCGACGTCGCTCACCGACGCCTGGATGCTGGTTGTCATGTCGGTCATGGTGGTGACCTTGATGGACGCGGGAAGATTCGCCTCCAACTGGGGAAGGATCTGCTGGATCCGCTTCACCACCGTGATGGTGTTGGCGCCCGGCTGTCGTTGAATATTGAGAATGACCGCCGGGGTCTGGTTCATCCACGCTGCCTGGCGCGTGTTTTCCACTCCGTTCACGATGTTGGCCACGTCTTTGACAAAGACAGGCGCGCCGTTCTGGTACGAAATCACAACGTCCCGATACCCGGCCGCTTCCGTGATCTGGTCGTTGGCGTCGATCTGATAATCCTGGCGCGGGCCGTCGAAATTGCCCTTGGCCGCGTTCACGCTGGCCTCGGTCAACGCCGTGCGCACGTCCTCCATGTTGATCCCGTAGGCGGACAGCTTGGTGGGATTGACCTGGATGCGAACCGCGGGCTTCTGCCCTCCGCTGATGCTCACCAGCCCCACGCCGCTCAACTGCGAAATGCGCGGAGCCAGGCGCGTGTCAACCAGGTCCTCCACTTCCGAAAGCGGCATGGTGGTGGACGAGATGGCCAGGGTCAGGACCGGCGCGTCGGCAGGATTGGTCTTGTTATAAACCGGGGGCGTGGGCAGGTCCGACGGTAAAAACGTCTGGCCCCCATTGATTGATGCCTGCACCTCCTGTTCCGCCACGTCGAGCGCCAGGCTCAAATCGAACTGAAGCACGATCACCGAAACGCCGCCGGCGCTGGTGGAAGTCATCTGGCTCAGACCCTGCATCTGTCCGAACTGCCGCTCCAGCGGCGCCGTGATCGTGGTGGCCGTGACATCGGGACTTGCCCCGGGATAGAACGTCACCACCTGGATGGTCGGATAATCGACCTCGGGCAGCGCCGAAACGGGCAGCTGAAGAAATGCAACAATGCCCACCAGCAGAATGGCTGCCATTAAGAGCGCCGTCGCCACCGGCCGCAGAATGAATGGGCGAGACGGATTCATTGCGCCGGACTCCCGGTTGTATCAGACGAGGTGGAGGGAAGCTTGGTCTTCGAAACCGTGATCTGCGAACCGTTCTGAAGCTTCTCGAAGCTGCTGTTGGCTACTACATCCCCGGGGTTGACCCCTTCGACCACGGTTTCGCCCCGGTCAGACCTGCCCGACTTGACTGTCCGCATCGCGGCTTTGTTGTCCTGGATGAGGTAAACAAAATCCTGGCTTCCATTGTGCTGGATGGCCGAAGACGGGATGATGACCTGGTTCTCAAGCGTCGTCACCAGCAGACGCGTATTCACAAACTGGTTCGGAAACAGCTTGCCGTCGCGGTTATCGAACTCCGCGCGCAGCTTGACCGTTCCCGTGGTGGTGTCGATCTGGTTGTCGATCGAAGTCAGCTTGCCGGAGGCCAGGTGTCCCTGCTGCATGCGATCGAGTGCCTCGACGTTCAGTTGCTTCTTGCCGCGGGTTTGCTGCAGCACGGCGGGAAGAGAGTCTTCAGCCAGGGTGAAGATCACGGTAATCGGCTGTACCTCGGTCACCACTACGAGAGTGGTTGTGGAATTGGCGCTGACCAGGTTGCCGGCGTCGACCAGCCGCAGGCCTACCCGGCCGTTGATCGGCGACTTGATGTGGCAATAGCCCACCTGCACCTGCGCATACTCCACCGCCCCCTCGTCATTCTTCACCGTTCCCTTCTGCTGAAGAACCAGCTTTTCCTGGTCTTCGAGGATCTGGCGGGAAATGGCATTCTTTGCCCAGGCCACTTTGTACCGCTCCAGGTCCATTTCCGACTCGGCGAGAAGGCTCTGATCCCGCTCCAGCGCGCCCTGCGCCTGGGCCAGCTGCGCCTCGTACTGGCGGGAATCGATGTCGATGAGGGGGTCGCCCTTGTTCACGGTCTGACCCTCGCGGTAGTGCACCTCGGTGATCACGCCTGTAACCTGGGCAGTCATGGACGCGGTATAGATGGGCGTCACGGTGCCGATGGCATTCTCGTACACGCCGACGCTGCCTTTGCGTGCGGTCGCAATAGTCACGGGCACAGTGCCGCCCATCGCGCGCCGGCCCCCGCCCGTGGTGGCCGCCTGGCCTTTTTGCTGGTGTTGGATGACCCAGTAAAACGTCGCCGCGAAGAAGAGCAAAACCACAACCCAGACCCAGCGATGGCGGCGCTTCTTCGCCGGCTTGGGCGAATCTCCGGCAGACTGACTCGCCGGCGGAACGTGCGAAACAGATGATTGTTGGTCCATTTTTTCTCTGTGGCGACTTGCAAACTTGCGTGGATGGGTGGAAACGGCGCTCCCGATGGTCTCGCTCGAGAAGACTCGAAGCGGTACAGCGGTTTTTCTATGTTGCTCCCCAGGATTCCGCTCGGCCAGGTGGCCTTTTGCTCCAAATGACACCCTGGCTCGAGGTCTCTGCGTAAAGCAAACCGCTCTAGTCTACTACGGCGACATTGTCGTTCCTAAACCCCGTTCACGGGGAATTCCTGGAGGCCATCGATTCAGCAGCAACATCCCCATTTTCAACCACTTCCTTTCTGACGATGGACTGATTCGAATAGTTGCAGCAACACCCCCATGAAGTGCACTCCAAAGAGTGCAGGCAGGGTTGTGCTGAAACACGCCGAAGGCCGCGATCGCAACAGCCGGGCGGGACAAGAACACTACTCAGTCCGCGGCGCCCGCAGCCGGCTCTTCCCCTGCCCCCTGAGGTAGAACCGCATCTGATCCCGGCTCTACCCCGATGCACCGCTCCGCCGCCGCAGCCTCGATCTCGCTGTTGACCTCAGCCCCGAGAAGGATCATCAGGCCCGTGATGTAGAACCAGGTGAGCAGAATGATGACCGCTCCCAGAGAGCCGTACGTGACCGAAAAGCTGTTAAACAGGTGAAGGTAGAGTCGCAGCCCAAGCGATGCCAGCAGCCAGCCCACGATGCCGATCGCTCCGCCCGGCGTGAGCCAGTGCCAGGCCCGCGCCTTGAGATCCGGCGCCCAATAGTAGACGACCGCGAACGCCAATGCGAGCAGAGCGGTCGCCACAGTCCAGCCAACGATCCTGGCGGAAACGATCGCAGCCCTTCTCACAACTTCATCCTCGACTCGGTGCGCGGCAACCGACGCCGCAAAGTCCCCACCCAGCATCGACGCCAGGCACAGGGTCACAATCGCGGTGAGGATGATGGTCAAGCCGATGGCCTGGATGCGGGCCCGGAGGTAGGAACGTGAGTCGTCGATTTTGTACACCACGTTGAGCGTGTCCTGGAGAGCCGAGATTCCCACCGATGCTGACCAGACCGCTGCAATGAGGCCAAAGGTGATCTTGCCCGACGAGGAGTGGGCGGCGGTCTCATTGAATGTGTGGCGAATGGTTCCCAGGGCCTGGGCGGGGATGACGAGCGCGAGGTAATCGAGCAAGCGGCCGAAGATTCTGGAGGCGGATCGGGCACTGAAGCCGAGAATCGACGTGGCGCAAAAAAGGGTGGGGAAAAGAGCGAAGAGGAAATAAAAGCCCAGTTCGGCGGCATGCCCGAATATCCGGTCCTCCATCACTGATTTCGCGGTGCGGCGGCTCACCTCGCGGATGGGCACGCCGCGAAGGTCCCAGAGCGACTTCAGGGGAGTGCGAGACACGAAGTCCCAGATGCGGCGCTCGTCGCGGCTCAATTCCGGATCGATATTGGATCTCGTTACAGAAATACCCCCTCCCGGGCACATGAATGGGCTGGCGCACTTACAATCGGGTATGGATGCGTGGTGCGTCTTGGGCGATGGCCCTGCGAACAGAACCCGACAGGCGCCTGATGGCGCGCGCATCAGGGAAATCAACCAACCCCTTTCGCCAGGCATCCCATCGCAAGTGAGACTTCAAACAGTTTTTATGGACCGGACAAACGCCTGCCAGGACCGGGTACGATCGCGGCCGGGCTCGCGATTTCGTAATATTACCGGTTCCTCCCTCTTTTGGTATCTCCTCCTGGTTTGGGCGTCGTCCTCCGGGCTGTTCGCCCAGGGCACAGACGCTGGATCGGCGTCCGCTCCCGGTGCATCGGACGCAAAGACTTCGGTTCCCAAAACCGCGCCCGGGGAAATGCTTTCGTCCTACGAAGGGCAGAACGTCTCCTCCATCGAGTTTGCCGGGCAGCCGGACCTCGATCCCGCACGATTTGCTTCAGCGGTGGATCAAAAGACCGGAGAGCCGTTTTCAGAGCAGAAGGTCGAACAGACAGCCGCGGCAATCAAGTCTGCTGGAAAATACGAGGAGGTGCGCGTCCGGGTAGATCCGGAATCGAACGGCGTGCGCGTCCGCTTCATCCTCGAACCGGCGGTGTACATCGGAATCTTTCAGTTTCCCGGGGCAGACCAATTTCCCTATTCGCGCCTGATCCAGGTGTCGAATTACCCGGTGCAGGCACCCTTCGATGCAGCAGAGATCGAGCGCGACCGGAAGAGACTGCTCAATTACTATCGCCAGGCGGGATTCTTCCAGGCGGAAGTCCGGTCTGACGTCAAGGTGGATCCGAAACGCCAGATCGCCAACGTGTCTTTTGCTGCCACCCTCGGCCGGCGGGCGACATTCGGTGAAATCTTCATCGATGGAGTTCCGCCCGCCGAACAGGAACGGCTGCGGGCCAGTCTGCAGACCACGATGGCGCGCGCGCGGACGGTTGCGATCCGCCCGGGTAAGAGGTACCGCCGGGGCACAATCGGCAAAGCAACCACCTACCTGCAGGCTGAATTGGAAAAGAAAGGACAGCTCAACGCGCAGGTCAAGCTCGCCGGAGCGGAGTACCACGCCGACACCAATCGCGCCGACATTCATTTCGACATCGTTCCCGGACCGACGATCAAAGTAGACATTCAGGGCGCGCACGTTTGGCCCTGGACGCGCAAGTCGCTGCTTCCCGTTTACCAGGGTATTGGTGTTGACGACGAATCTGTCGAGGAAGGACGACAGGCCCTGGCGTCCTATTTCCAGTCCAAAGGATTCTTCGACGTGAAGGTGGAGTCTCACCTGGAAACAGTCCCGACCCACGACGAGATCGTTTATCACATCACCAAGCAAAAGAAGCACAAGGTTGCCGACATCAAGGTGGCGGGCAATGACCAATTGCCGTCCTCGCAGTTGATGCCCCACATCAGCATCGAGAAGAAGCGCTTCTTTTCCTCGGGAAAATTCAGCGATCAGCTCCTTCGCGACAGCGTGAAGAATCTCAAGGCGGTCTATGACTCGGAGGGGTTCAGCGACGTCGCCGTGGTTCCTACGGTGACAAATCGCGGCGGAGACATCAGCGTTGCCTTCCGCGTAACCGAGGGACCACGCGACATGGTCAGTTCGCTCACGGTGGAAGGAGCGGACACCTTTCCCGCCGCTCGCTATGCGCCCAACGGCCTGAAACTTGCAGTCGGGCAGCCGTATTCGCAGGCTCATGTACAACAGGACAGGGCCAACATCGTCGCCAACTATCTGCGCGCCGGGTATCTGACCTCGAGCTTTCGAGAAACTGCGACCATCGTGTCGAAGAAAGACCCGCACCACATTGACGTCGTGTACCACATTTATGAAGGACCTAAGGTAATCACTGGCGACGTGATCACGCTGGGCCGCGAACACACCGCACAGCAGTTGATCAATCGCGATGTAGCTATGCTTAAGCCGGAGCAGCCTCTCACTGAAACCGATCTGCTGACCGCCGGCAGCCGGCTCTACGATCTGCCCAACGTCTTCGATTGGGCGGAAGTGGATCCCAGGCGCGAGGTGACCACCCAGACCAATGAAGATGTTCTGGTCAAAGTCCATGAAGCCAAGAAGAACGATTTCACCTATGGCATCGGGTTCGAAGTGATCAACCGCGGCGGCAATGTTCCAGGTGGAACTATTGCCGTGCCCGGCCTTCCCCCCGTCGGGCTGCCTCCGAATTTCACCACCAGCCAAACCACGTTCTGGGGCCCCCGCGGAACAGCTCAATACACGCGCAACAATTTCCGCGGAAGGGGGGAGTCCATTTCCGTTACAGGTTTCGCGGGAATACTGGACCAGCGGGGTTCGTTCTACTACATCGATCCTTACTTTCTATCATCCAGTTGGCGCGCTACCGTGTCGTTTACCGCCGAAAATAACGAGCAGAATCCCATCTACTCGTCCGTGCAGGAGATTGGCGGTTTCCAGGTGCAGCGCTTCATCGACAGGGCAAAGAAGAACGCGCTCTTTTTTCGTTACCAGTTCAGCCAGACCAATCTGACCCATCTTCTCATCCCGGATTTAGTGGCCGCGTCAGATCAGAACGTGCAACTTTCCACCCTGGCCGCCAACCTGACCCGCGACACGCGCGACAACGTCATGGACGAGCACAGCGGGGTTCTGCAATCGATCGAGTTGAACCTGAATTCGACCAAACTTGGATCGAGTGTGAACTTTGCGAAACTGACGGCCCAGGCCGCCTGGTACAAGCAGGCCTTTCATAACATCGTGTGGGCGGGCAGCGTTCGCATCGGCCTGGCACAGCCGTACGACCGCAGCAATGTGCCGACCAGCGAGAAGTTTTTCACCGGCGGCAGCAACTCGCTGCGCGGCTTTCCCCTGGACGGCGCCGGCCCACAGCGCTCTGTGCAGGTTTGCTCCGACGGATCAACTGACTGTAAT
>Ga0207105_1046_pt1 | contig 29701 bp, 20 predicted proteins | sample Alteio_BWMinHeat_77_FD_153569 | JGI IMG/M metagenome (GOLD analysis project Ga0207105, IMG submission 153569) | Enriched cells from forest soil in Barre Woods Harvard Forest LTER site, Petersham, Massachusetts, United States -... | ecosystem: Environmental > Terrestrial > Soil > Temperate forest >... | reverse complement strand
GGCGTAGGACTTGGGGTGGGCGTAGGTGTCGGCGTGGGTGTGGGCGTTGGCGTTGGTGTCGGCGGCATGGCTTATCTGCGCCCCAGATAGGTTACGGCGGCGGCATGCAACGTCTGAATCTTGTTGAACGGTTCTTTCTCGCGACTCAGAATTTCATGCGCCCACGGGTACCGCCCATTCGTGTCGAAGTCTCGACCAAAGACGATCATCAGATCGATGAATTTGCAAACGTCGCGCTCCGTTTTAATTCCGTGATTCGCCGCACGCCTGATGCCATGCCTGATCATTTCCCGGAGTGGGGTCTCACTCAACGCCTGACTCTGCGTGGGGAAAAACTGCTTCAAGTGAGCGACCAACCAGTCCTCGAATTTCTGAACCTCAACTTGAGAAAACACGTCCATCTGGGCCTGCCGAATGATGAGCGAGCTGAATGGCCGGTCGGAGGAAATGCGATCGGGTTCGTCTGAGGGCAGCGGCAGCGGCGCGGCGCGGGTTACACCCGCCGCCAGCGATATCGTTCGCCGCACCAGCGTACCTCTTTCGAGCCCCACCTCAAGGAGATGATCCGGATTCGTGCTCTCTGTCCAGAAGCACTCGATCGGGCCAAAAACATATTCGAGTTCGCCCTTGTTGCAGGTGGGCAGATAGGTGCGCAGGATGCGGGGATCGTAGTAGCGAAAAAGCAATCGCTGGCCGCGCGGGTCCCTCACAGAGACGAAACTGCGCAGGTGTCGCCGTAGACGATCCTGGCTGGTGTCGCAGCGAAGGAACACACCCCAGTTGTTTCCCCATGCATTGCCCAGAAATTTGCGGGTCTTCTTGTCGTCATAATCCAGGGGAACCAAATACGGAGCCACCGATTCAAGTTGCGGGGCCAGGGGCATGGCGAACAGGCTGCTGAGCGAGGAATAAAAACACTCGAGCAGCAGACTGAAGATCCTGCGATCTCGGGCCGAATCCACGATCATCCACACATCCCGGGCGAACCCCCTGGGCCAGAGACACTGCTCTAATTGGGTGATCATAAACACCCCATCACTCGTTCCCGGCGGCGACCGCCGCCCGATGTTTCTCTCATTCGGGACAAAACGGCTTTCCACTGCTGGCCGCCGCCATCAGCGTGGCTGCCTGGACGGGGAGGTCGACATCAGCCAGGAAGGTGGGAAGATCGACGGGCGGTTCTCGAAACGGAGCGACGGCGGTGAAGCTCCGACCGGAGCGCGGAACTGGCGCAGACCTTGCCGGATTGGTACTCGCTCCCTCAGGCGGGATTTGCGAATGCTCGATTGATTGATGGACGTGGCATTTGCCAGAGATCAGAAACCGCGCAATCTGCGCCAGCACCTCTTGGTCAGACATCCCGAGCAATTCCGTTGAGCCGAACTCGGTCGCCAAGACGCTCCTCATTTTGAGCATTTTCGACGTGTCGGCCTGAACGCCTCTTAACCACTGAAGAACGAATGTCACATCCCCCAAGTCAGCGATCTTTGCCTGTCGATCGGGGCATCCGATATTGCGACACAGCCACCAGTTATCTTGAAGCGGCATAGCCCATCCTGTTCGATTCCTCACTTGCGGCACACATCGGTTCCACCTTGGAGCTAAGACAACCCATGTGGGGCAAAAACGATACGATCCAGCTATGATGGAAACTTCAATTGCAATGTGAACCTGGTCCAGCCAGCGTTGCCAGTGAGATGAACGAAGAAGACTCTCAGCTTTCGTGCCTAACAGCCGTAGCCTAAACCCGCAACGTGAACGGCCAACCTCGGCAGGTACTCTACCATGAACAAGCCTTGCAATCAATAAGAAGTTGGAATAGAGCCTTCAGCATGCCGATTAGTACCGTGCGCAGGTCAAAGAAATCGCTTCAGTGTGATCTCCATGGGATAGTCGCATGAGTAATGTGAACGGGGCCACGCTATCGAAGCACTCGACTCTTTGCGCGTTGGCGAATCGAAAATACCCCGGATCAAGTTGCTGCAAAACGGTCTTGCGCCAAGCTGATCGTCTCCTACTATAACGTCCTTTATCGTTGCCGATCCAGCATCGCTCTCAATCTCCTCGAAGCTGCCTTCTCGAGAATCAACCCGAGCCCAGCATTTAGCAAAGCCCACTTTTCGACAAAGTGGGCACGCGGCGCGTGTGCTTATCACAGGGGGCAACTACGGCATCTTCGATACCCGACTGGCGCTTTGGACCCGGCACTTCGTTCGACACTTGCCATTCGGTTACAAATCCTGTTTGACGAAATGACTCCGCGGAGATAACCTCTTTCACCGCGTAATCGCTCGGATCCAGGTGAAGCCCGCAATCTGTGGTCTGTTGTGTGTGGGCAGCGGAACTGTCGATGGCGGTTTCGAGCCTGACTTGGCCGGAGGCAAGGCGGTCTTCCAGTTTTCTGGGATTCAGCCAGGTAATCAATCTCTCTCAGGTCAGGCTCGATGAGAAGAATCAAGGCTGAGGCCAGGCGATGACTGCAAAAGCTGGCGCACTGGGAGCAGAATCATGCGGATCGACGCAGTGGCACAGTTACCGGTGAACCCCCGCTCCGCCTTGACGCGATTTGCCCAGGTGATTAAGGTCGAAGATCAAAGGAATCCTCCATGACAATTTCGCGACGTAGATTTCTCGGCGCTGCTCTGACCGCCAGTGCCACTGCGCTCATTGTGAATGGTGAGACGACGGCGGCTGCCGCCGCTGTTCGCGATCTGCTTCTTCTCGAAAGCGACGCAATGCTTTTCTCGATCGACCGCGCGACGGGGTGCATCGACAGGATCGAGTCAAAGGATCATGGATGGCAGATGCGGGGCGACGGGATGCGTCTTCATGTGCCCGCGCCGGATCATCGCTTTCATTACCTCTCGGAGCATCATGCCGCAAAGCCGCACATCGATTCAGACGGCGCAAAGGTGACGATCACCTGGTCCGGATTTGAGAGCGAGCGGATGGGCAAGCTTGATATAGAAGTGAAGGAGAAGGTTCGGCTTGTCGACCGCGCGGTGTACTTCAGCTACGAGATTCGCAATGGCAGTACGGCTGTGATTGAGAGCTATACGTATCCGCGGCTCGTGGGGCTTAAGCCTCCGGCCGGCGAGAAGCATATGCGCCAGGCGGCGTGGAACTATAGCACAATGGGATCGTCGAGCCTCTGGCCGGAGTTCGGCAATCAGGTTGGCTACTATGGCTACGACACGCCGGCGCAGTTGCGCCATCTCGGGACCGACATCCAGTTCTGCGTAGTGCTCAGCGATACACGGGGACTCTATCTGGGCTATCACGATCGCGGCCAGAAACAGACTGTGCAGGTATGCTTCTTTCTTGCGCCGGCTTACGTTGATTCCTTCAACTCGAGCACGGTTCATGCCGGCAAGATTGCCGACTCGGCCATCGGCATCGATCACAATCACCTGTGCTTCATTCAGCCGGCCGCAAGCCAGAGCTCCGAAGCGCTCGTCATGGAGCCCTTTACGGGTGATTGGCACGCCGGCGCCGATATTTACAAGGCATGGCGCGGCTCTTGGTTCAAGAGGCCAAGGATGCCGCGGTGGGTCGAAGAGGTTCACTCGTGGCAGCAAATCCAGATCAACTCATCAGAGGACAGACTCGAGTTCCCGTACAAAGATTTGACCAGGGTTGCCGAGGCTTGCCAGCGATGGGGAGTGAAGGCGATTCAATTGACCGGCTGGCAGAAAGGCGGGCAAGACCGCGACTATCCGTTGCATGACACCGACCCCAGGCTCGGCACTGCAGAGGAATTCAAAGCCGCGATCGCCGCCAGCAAAAAGATTGGTATTGAGGTCATCCTCTTCAACAAATACGCATGGGCTGATGTGACGGCGCCGAGGTATGCCGAATTCAAGAAGTACGAGATCGAGGATCCCTACGGCAATCCGTACATGTTTAACGGTTACAAATATGACACGCCCACGCAGATCAGCGGCATCAATGCGCGGCATGGCGCAGGCATGTGCCAGGCAAGCCCCAAGTGGAGGAAGCGGGCGCTCGAGGAGTTCAGAAAGAGCGTCGAGCTGGGCGCCAGCGGCATTCTGTTCGACGAGTGCCAGTGGCACATGAGCCCATATTGCTTCTCAAAAAGTCACGGGCACAGCGTGCCGGGAGCAGTGTTTTCCGGCGACGTGCCATTGATCGAGGGATTCAGGGGAATCATCGACGAAGACAATTTTCTCTTTGCGGGCGAGTCGCCCTACGACTTGGAAATGCAAACATACGATATGTCTTATTTCAGGATCGAGCGAGGCTTCGTACCTTTCGCACGCTATCTGGATCCGTTCGCGCCGATGTCGGTGGCGGTCACGGGTTGGAACGATCGGCAGATGATTAATGCCTGTTTGCTCTACCGCTTCTCGATGAGTTACGAGCCGCTTGACTTTCATGGGGAACTTGACGAGATGCCGGAAACGCTCAAGTATGGGCGCTCGGTGGACGATCTGAGGCGCAGATACCGGGAATGGCTTTGGGACGCGGAGTTTCGCGACACGATTGGAGCGAAGGTAACGCGCAATGGCGAGATGCATGACACCTATACGGTGTTCCGGCGCCGCGATGGGCTCCATGCAGTTGCATTCGTCAACATGAGCGACACGGAGCCGATCGTTTGCGAAGTTACTCTCGATCAGCCGAAGTCTGCCCGTATGCGATGGGTATCTGCTGAGCAGCCGGAAGCACAGCCATGGCTAGGAAAACTGGAATTGGGGCCCGGATCGGCAGCTGTCGTACTCGAGGGGTAACATCTGCGATATTCAGAGGATGTTATGAACAGGAACCCTACGCAATCAGAGATCAAATTGCTGCAGATGGGTATATGCTTCACTCAGGTAGACCCCACCTGTGCCCGCGCCTCTGGTGTCGAACGTGGTGAAGCGCGCTCAAAGCCGTGATAGACGCTATTCACGTCAGCGTAAAATCCCATGATCTTCCCCATCGCGTTGACGCCTGCAGGATCGGTGAAGACCGATCCCGAAGGATCAAACGAGGTGAAGGTGCCATCTGGAGCGCGCACGAAGCCGCGAAACCCGCCACTCGCGTCAGCGTAACCATCCGCCTGATTCTTAGTGGCATCCGAAATTGAAGTTCGTGCCCGGAAGTGGGCAAGTGTCGCTCAGGCCTTCTTGTAATACTCCTTCGCTGCGTTGACCTCGGCTACCCAGACATCAATTGCTGGCCCTTGTCTATCTTTGTGTTGCGGTAGGTAGTTACGATCCTTAGGAACTTGTTGAAAAACGTCAGATTGTCTATCGGGCCCAAAATGAAATCGCGCCAAATGCCCGTAGAACGATCGGAGCGACTTGGGTGATCGTTTACCTATCCCGATTTATGCCGCATTCCGGGATCCATAACTGTTTTTCAACAAGTTCTTAAAGGTGTGCTTTGCCTCCGCGGCATTGCTGTTGGCAGTCCTCTCCTTTTAGAAATGCCGCCGCTCCTATGGTGTCACTTGCAGGTTATCGAACTGAATGTGATCCCACTCCGTACCCAAGGCGAACATGCCGTGCGAATGTGCGGGATCCTCGACCGTAGCCAGAGGCGCGCCATCCAGCGAGGCTAGAATATGGTTGCCGTGGAAGCGCAACTCCAGGCGATGCCAATGTCTCCAATCGATCTTTGCAGAGCCGGAAGCGAGGGTGATCACGGCTTTCTTGAACTCCACGGACTGAAGTTCCCATGTGCCGTCGGGTTTCAGCCGGAGGACATACCCACTTGGCCCGTGTATGCAGCCGTCCTGAAAGGCGTCAGCGGAGTCGATGCGACCCATGACGGACGCGGGCGCATCCGTAAGAAAATGGACATCGGCCGCTACCCAATAGTCTGTCCAGGTTACATCGCCGGCCAGAGTAAATGGATCTGGCATTGGGCCCCAGGGAATCGGCTTAATGGAAATCACCTGTTCCAGACACCTGCCTGGGCGTCCGTCACAAGGTTGCACTTCAAAGGCGCCATCCTGATCGGAAAGATACCTGGGCGCGCGCCGCAGGTCCGTTTTCTCAAAGTCATCCACATACGGTAGCGGGAAAGCCGCCGGAGCCATCGGTTGCGCCGTTCCCTTGCCCTGCCCGGTGGTTGTGGTCAGCGAATAGATCGATTCAGGCTCGAACGTAAAGGTGAATGATCCGTTCTTCGGTTTCACTTTCGTTACGTTTTCGAATGTCTTGTGGACGTTTGTCTCCCAGATATGGATTGTTTCCGTAGACAGGCCACCATCGATTGCGAAGTTGACCTTTTGCGGTTTCTTCGCATCGATCGTCTCCAAAACCATGCTCCAATCTTTCGAGTTGGGAGACTTGAGCGCTACGTAAGTTCCTTTCTCGGGCAGGTAGCCTGACGACGAGTCGAGATCCCGCCACCCAAGTTGCGCAAACTGCGTTGTATGCGCTGTCGCCCAGATCGCAGACTGGACATCGTAGTATCCAGACCACGGAGTATTTGCATACATCAACCCCGAATTCGGCGCCGCGAGAATGTCGTAATAGGAAGTGATCGGGCTCCAAATCTCCGTTTTGGTCATCGCGCCCTCAAGATAGTTTCTGTTATAGAGGTGTGCAAGAATGCGTCCACCGACGGCCCAAGTGCGCTGGAGAATGGGGCCGGCTCCGCTGCTCGGCTGATCTTCGCTCGACCACAGCGGCTTGCCGAGTTTCCTGGCTGCATCTGTGGTTGTGGTCTTTCCTTTGTCATCCAGCGGATAGTGAACGCCTATCACATCGACCGCTGCGTTGAGCGCCGGGTCCGTCTTCATCTCATCGGCGATGGCCCACTGCCCCTTGCCCTCACCAATGTACTCATCGCAACACACTACCTTGACGTCGAGATGATGCCGCTCCAGAGCACGATGAAGCTCCTTGACGTAATCGGCGTTATAGACCGTTTCGTTCCACACGCCCGCATAACGAAGGGTGAGGCCATACTTGTCGCGGGCGCCCTCAATGAAGTCTGCCATGTACTCAGCCATATCGGGCGTGTAGAGATTCTTTTTGCCGACCCATCCGGGTGCTCCCCATGGAAGAATGTCGAGAATGATATTGGGATTGCGCTTGTGGGCCTCGACCATGAGCCACCACTCATACCCGCGGGTGTAGTCGTGATCCTCACGTGCACGCAGATGGCTCGGCTCCGAACCATCGGTCGAATTGACGTCGCCACCTACTTCCACCTTCAGGTGTTGCAGGGCCGCGCCATAACCCGGCTTGAATAGGTAGTCGAGGATCTGGCTGCGCTGTGGCTCCGGATAGTCAACAAGAAGCCTTGAACTTGCCCCTGCACTAAGGGCGCCCAGACCCTCAAACGTTCGACCCTTGCTTTGACCGTCCAGCACTACATGCGTCTCTTGGGCACATAACGGGGAGACCGCGAGCAGGGGTGCGGCTGCGAGCAGCAGGCCAGCAAACAAGATTCCGTAATGCAGAGTCGCGATCCTATTCGATTCGAAGCCGAGCATGTGCATGCCTTTCTTTCCGCGACTTCCATTTCGTAAGTTCGGTTGAAGCAGCACTCCCACGACTAGAGCGGGTTTAGGTCATATCCAGAGGGTGTTTGTGGTTTTCGCCGCGAAGGTTGCGTTTGCGATGATGGGTTTGGACCAAAGCCCCACACTGAACACACAAGCGAACGTGAGGTAGAGAAGGGTCATTCCGCAGCGCAGACCAGCGAAGTCTCCCAAGCGCCCGATGAGGAGAGGAACCACTGCACCACCTACGATGCCGGTGCACAGAATCCCAGTGAATGAACCATGATGTTCAGAAACGGAGTTCAACGCCAGCGAAATGATAGTTGGCCACATGATGGAAGCAAAGAAGCCAACCAGAGGGAACGCGTAAAGGGAAATCGAGGCTTTACCGAACAGCGCAGCGCTCAGCGCAATCAGCGCGCCGATAGAGAAACCCAGCAGCACGCGCCGGCTGTCGAAGGTCTTGAGAAGAATCATTCCTACAAAACACCCAGCCGTCATCATGCCCCAGAACCAGGCTACCGCGTTTGCGCCGGTCGTGTGCGGATCAAAGCCGTGATACTGCGAGAGAAACCGAGAAAGCCAATCCGCGGTTCCCTGTTCCGAACCGACGTAGGCGAATATGCAGCCGAAGTAGAGCCAGATCATTCTGCGTCGGAGCATGCCAAAGTATGTGTTTGCAGTCCCTACCTTCTCATCTTCCTTAAGCAGAATGCGAGGGAAGCGGGTCGCGATGACTATGAGAGTCGAGGCGGCACTGACGGTCGCGAAGATCCAGTAAACGGAAACCCATTGGAGTCCGGGCGGTGTCATGCGCGCAATTGCCTGAAGGATCAGCCCGTGCTCGGACGATTTGGGAAGGGTGGTTACCATGTAGGAATAAATGTGCGGGCTGAGAAAGGAAGCCGCCCCAAAGACGAACTGCGCAAAGGCGGAGTTAAAGGCGAAATGCTCTTCACCGCCGGCGACACGAAGAAGTGGGTTAACGGCCACCTGGAGCATGGCCATTCCCGAGCCAATGGTGAAGAGGGAGACTGCAGCGACCCAGTACGTGGGATGGAGTACGAAGCCCAGTGCGCCCAGCATCGCGGCCAGGAAGGAAGCGGTGATGACTGGTTTTTCGGTGAATCGCTCTACGAGAAGGCCGGCAGGAATGGAGAGGATGCCGTACGCGAGGAAAAACGAGAACGGCAGGAACGCAGCGGCGGTCAGGCTGACTTGGAAGCTATCAATGATATCGGGGATGATTGATCCAAGGATATTCGTGAGCAGCGAAATGACAAAAAAGATCACGAAGACCAGACCGACGATGTAACCGCTTCTACGCACATTCACTCCGCAATCAGCACCGTAAGACAGCCGACGTTATCTTGCTGTCCGGTCGATTTCCTCAGACTCGCGATCGCTCCACTTACCAACATGATGACGATCCTTCTTCACTCGGACGATTGCGACATAAGCACGATCGTTTCGGATATCACGAATGCGCTTTAAGCTTCTCGCGCTCGAGGATTTGTAATACGAATTCGCCTGCGCCATATCCGACCATCGGCAACGCTCCGGTAGGATCGCCGATTTGCCCAGGAAAAAGCTTGCATGGCGCCGCGACATACATCTCGGGGATCAGATCGTGGTCGGCTCTTGCCTTATCGACGATGCGTTTCAGGATCGCGTCTGCCTCGTTGTTCTTTCCGAGGCGCCAGTAAAGTTCGGCCAGGTTGAAATCAACAAAGAGGAACTCCTGCCGCTCGTACCAATACTCGAAGATGGCGGGATCTGTGTACGTACTCCGCACTCGTCTATAACCACCAGAGGCGACTCTCAGAAGCTCCATCCGTTCCAGGGTGTCGTGTATGACCGCTGGATCTGCGACAACCCCGACGTTAATGATTTGCAACAAAGCGCCGCCGATGTCGTTCTTCACCCCTTCTTCCAGCGTTCCGCGCAGCTTTCCACCCCGTATGAAAGCCGCGTTGAACCCTCTCTCTAGTTCGGCCAACTGCTTTAGAACCTCGGCGTGGGCGGTCTCGTCGCCCACATGCCTGGGCATGTCTGCAAAATCCCGCAGGCCGACAATGGCTGCTGCAGTTGAGAACGCAAAGTGCTTCTTGTCTTTCTGCCGTTCCTCCCAGATCGAGGTGTCGGCAGCGACAATCAGGCCCTCCTTATACGCCTCCGTGTTCGCCAGTAGCGGCCACACGATGTAGTCTCTCGCGGCCTCGTACAAAGGGCCCCGATATGTTGACGCTGTAAGCAGAGCCGGGTCGTCATACTGGCGCAGATACTCGCCCAACACCCATAACGCTTCTCCCCAATCATCAAACTCGATATTTGTGCTGCCTTCCTGGGTGAAGAAGGGTTCTTCAGAGCCGTCTCCGAAGTAGCGAACCACAGATATCTGGTAGTCGGCACCGGCCGTCTGTGCTCGCATTGTTCCTGTGGGCCGTGCATTGAAGTAGGCTAACAAGGCCGCACGCGCTTCACTTCGGTGGCCCATGCGAGTCAGCGCAACGGTGGCCCAGGCCATGTCACGCACCCATGGAGTGAACCACACTCCGTCAGGCAAACTGGCGACCATCATGCCATTGTTGTACCGTCCTGGACGATTGGGCTCGCGGCTCTGCGCGATGCGCAGCATGACTTCGCTTTGCCGCCATAAATGCCGTTCATTCTCGCTCGCGAAATGCACGGTCGGCCGGATCCGCCAGTGCTCGAGTTCATCAATCTCCCACCTCACCAGCGCTCGAGGCGTGAGTCCGGCTCGCCAGCGATCGAAGTCTCTCGCGGTCTCAATCACTTCACTATCGCTTTCGAGCGAAATCAAGGCCCATGCCCGGCTGCCGACCAAAGGCCGTTGCGGCGACGCGAGCTGATTCGTTGCCTTCCCTAGCGGAACGAGAAGCAGAGACTCCTCGATTCCCTCAAACCCCAACAGATGCATCTCGGTGCCGAGAAGCGGAACAACCTTCTCCGAACTGACCGGGTGGCTCCATTTCACTGACCGCCCGGTGAGCCGCGTCTCGGCCGAAGGGGGTTCCCAACTGATGATGAGAGCCGGATGTCCGAGGCCAAACGGCATGAAGCAGAAACCCTCGCCATCACTCCTGCGCAAATGGATGGCATGCGAATCGTCCTCGTAGTCCGCCGACGGGTTAGCGGCGGTTCCGCCGCCCCAGCCAAGCTCTTTGATGAAATTGGCGGTTTCAATTCCTTCACTGAGGGGATTACCAGGTTCGGGCCGGACAAAACTATAGGGATGCGCATAGAGCTTCGTAATCGTGCCGTTCTCCGGCGTCACCACAACGAATCCAAAACCATTGCCGGTAACCAGATGAGACGCATCGGCAGGCGAACATGCAAGTAAGCCGACGAAGATCGGAGCGACTACAGATCTGATAATGCGCACGGTCAACCCAGTCTCAAAAATAGGCCTCAATTGTGCAACTCCTTCGGGCAATTCAAACGAAGCGCATGATCGACTTGCGGTCATCTGCGCTCCTTCGGAAACCACCAAATTCACTCTCAGGTGAGAGTGAATTGTTCTTGCGGCCCTGCCGACTGATAACCTATTGAATTCGTGTCGCCTCCACGAGCCTTTCCACAGACGGCGCAACCATGAGTAAGAGTACTGCCTGCGGCTTGGCCGAATTCTTGAGAAAGTCGATGTTTCGCCGCCTTTCTTCTGCGCTAACGGGTCTATTCTCCTTCAGGTTCTCCAAGGCGTGCAGACCCACTTCCGCAACCTCTGACAAATTGCGGGATACTGGAGCCAGGTCCTGAGTCAGGAACGATCGCTCCAGCAAGGGTTGAAGTTTGGCGTCGTTATCTCGCCAGAGGACGAGGCACTCCTGGGCCTGCTGCCAATCCTGGGCCGTGCCCTTCCCGGAAGCGATCCGTTTGGCAATTACATCGAACAGGCGCGCTGTTTCGCTCTCCGGAGGCACCGCATCATCAAGGCGGTTGAGCGGCGTAAAGTCACTGAAGTTTCTCAATTGCTGACGATCGTATCCCCTGGGCGGTTGAACTACACTCGCCAACGTCCTCAGGGCAACGGGACTCGGATCGCCGCTCATCCGCTCAAGCATCTCCTCGGTGATGAGCCGGTGTCGCAGTCCGTGGTAGTCGAGCTTCTGCGATACGATCGCAAGCCTCTGATACATCGAGTCAACATCCTGCACTTCTTTGGGCGACCACAGGCGCTCAGCGATTGCCGCTGTGCGCGGCCAAACCCGGTTGTCGAGGTTTTCGTCGGAGACAATGTCGGTCCACATGGTCGCCTCACCCCCGAGAATGCGGGCCTTCTGCTCAGGCGTCAGCGTGGAGGCGTTGGGATCTCCCAACGGATCGACGAGATAGTGTTCTGCCGCCGACTGGTTCAAGTCGATGTAGTAGCCGGAAGAAAGCACATCGCGATTGCCGCTTCGAGCCGCATCTGCCAGGGACTTTGGTCCGCGCCACGATTGAATGACAACATCTTTCGGAGTGTTCGGCTGAAGAACCTCGTCCCATCCCATCATGATTCGCTTGTTGCCGGCTACGATCTTCTGGACTCTGGCGGTGAAGATCGCCTGCAGGGCCGCACCATCTTTGATCCCGTGCGCACGCATATATTGCTGGATGCGCAAGTTCGATTCCCACTCATGAAAATCGCATTCATCGCCGCCAGTATGAAAGTAGGCATCGGGAAAGAGAGTGGTCATCTCTTCAATGAATCCGCTCAGAATCTTGTACGTGCTCTCGCGCGTGGGATCCATTGCTGAGCTCTGGGCAGGGTTTTGACCGCTGCCCAGTTCAGGGTAGCCAGGGAACCATGATGCTGTATGGCACGGCATGTCGAACTCCGGCATAACGCGGATCCCGCGGTCGCGCGCATATGCGACGATCTCCCTGATTTCGTCCTGGGAGTAATAAAAGCCGCCAGAGGCTTTCTCCTGCAACAGCGGAAACTTCTTGCTCTCAATGTGAAATCCCTGGTCATCCGCAAAACGCCAATGGAAGACGTTCAGCTTGACGGCCTCCATTCCGTCGAGATTCCGCTTGACGACAGGAAGCCGAACAAAACGATGGCCAGAGTCGATGAGGAGCCCGCGCCAGGGGAAGCGGGGTGCATCGTCGATGGAGACGGCAGGAACGGCAAAGCCCTTCGGCGTGACTCTGACCAATTGGAGAAAGGTTTGCAGTCCGTGCATGACGCCGAGAGGGTTCGCTGCCGTCAATTGAACGTCAGTAGGCGAGATTTCGAGCCGGTAGGATTCATCCTCTCTGAGCTGCTGGACTGGAAGACTTGGTCCCGCGGTGTGAGCCGTGAAGTGTGATTGATTGACGGCGGCTTCGCGCCACAGAGGGATACCAGTTTCCCGCGAAAGCGTATCTAGAAAGCGTTGCCGCGCTCGTTCCAGGCGAGGTTCGGTATAGCCATTCAGGGTAATGCCGAATGACCCGTCGATCAGGAATTCGCCCTGCCCCTGCACTGCATGTGAGGGCCAAGGCATGATGGACAGCGAGCCTGTCTCCTGTGCGTGGGCACCCCATGGAATGCTCAGCATGCAAACGAAAAGCCCGACTAAGTTTGTGAGACCCGCTCGACGAACAAAGCGCACAACTGCATCTCCGATGATTCAGATTGTTGGATCGACTGCGTGTTTTGAATGAGAAGGTGTTCTTTGATCGGATGGAGTCTCAGGATATTCCCGGTATGCTCCGAATTCTGCAAGGTCGTCTTCTCCCAACCAGGAAGGATACTCAACCGGTTTCAGCCCAAGCACGGATTCAACCCGTCTCCAAAGACGTGTTCGCTCGTATCTCTGATGAACGAGTTGAAACTTAGTGCTCTTGAGCACGTTGAAAGCCGCCTGCGCATCGCCGCTGTCAAGATATAGACTCGCGCGACGCTCAGCCAGCCATTCGTCTTCGAGGGCTGACGCGGTATTCAGCCAGTGTCTGCGTTCGTCAATGGTTTCTCTGCCAAGAGCAGCGAGCGCTTTATCTCGTTCGATCACAACCTGGGGGTGAAGCGAAATCGCCTGAGACTCGATTGCGCCGAAGGACTTACTCGCAGCGGACGCGTTGTGTTTGTATACCAGCCAAAGACGTCCGGCTAGCACTCGCGCACGATCGTCTCCTGACTGTGACAGAACCTCAAGAGCAGCGTCCGCTTCGTCGCGACCGGCCAGCCATGCGCCGCGCTGAAACAACCATTTGTTCCGCTCGCTGCCCTCAGTGCTCGAAGCCGCCCACGAAAGCGCATCGCCCAACTCGGCAATTCCACTAACCGCCCAGCGATTGCTATCGACACCAGGAGCCTCGGGAATCTGGCAAACAGCGCTCGCCTTGACTGCCGAAACAAGTTGAAGCCAGTCGCTTACTTCCTCCTGTCTCGCCCAGCTAAAGAGGGGAACTTCGTTAAGTGGTCTCAACTGAGGCGCAGGGAGCGCGATCGTTCGAATGTCGCGCTGGGTATTGGATGGAATCCAGAACTCAATGTGGTGGTGCAGTTGCCCAGGCTCGAGCGTCGCCTTCATCGATTGATCGATGAGTGGACCAGCCTGGATTTCCAGGCACTGCTCACCGCCAAGCGTATATTGGCTCACCCACGCTTCGTCGCGCCCAATGCCGTCGCTCCAGAGCTTCATCCCCGGAACCTGCTGAGGATCGGCCAAATGATATAGGCCGGCTCCCAGGCTCGGCGTGTAAGCTCCAAACGCGTAATAGTCTGGTTTCTTCCAGAAGAACCCGGTCATCCGACGAATATCAGCCTGCGTCCGCGGACCTTCTGTTTTCCAGTCAATCGTGCGGATGTGCGAATCGTGCGCAAGAACGGGCCCGTCCGGGAAGTCGAACACTGTGTCGGATCGAGCCGGCACCCCTGCGTTGGACCAGGACATCCAGGGATGAGCTACTCCATTAGGATTGAAGAAAACCGTCCGTTGCGTCAGAAATGAATCTCCTTCTCCGACCGAATATTCAACGGTCCAATGCATTCCGAATCGGATTTCTCGCTCTCCGCAGGAGACATAGATTCTGTCCCGATCGCGCGATGTGCGGTGAAGCACGCGGACAATCTCAACCGGGCTATGCGAAATTGGAAAGCTCAATTCAATCCCGCCGCCAGTAAACGATTGACGTGGTAAGATCCGCACCGGTCGGATCACACGCGGAAAGAAGAGAGTCTCAACCGCGCTTCGTTTCAAAAAGAGAGAACAGACACGCCCGCCGATGTCTGGGCAGATCTTTACACGCATCTGATCGTTCTCGATCGTGACCATGCGGTATTCTCGTATCTCAGGCCTGCGGCTGGTCTCGCAGAAGCTCTCATAGGGATAGATTCCGTCTGGATCGTACGCGGTAGGAATCGGTCCTGTTGGAACCAGTGAATGGGTCAACATAAACTCGATCGTCTCAGCAGATTCAAGCATTTTCAGACCATGCTCCCCAGTTTCGTCGTCGTATTTTCCCTCGGACCATCTTCCGAAGCAGTACCTCGTCCGAAATGATTGAGAACCGCGCGGCGCGTTCGGAGGAGGAGCACATCGCGAAATATGAACGTGTTCCTCTCGGTTCTGATCATCACGGATTCGTGAACGAAATGCTTTGCTCCAGGCGCAGGTCGCGGGATGAAGCGCCGACGCTTAGGGTCCGTTTCCCGCTGGCGGTCACCCACCTGCCGGCTGCCGCGGACCAATACTGTAGCTGGCGTGCAGGAACCTGCAGAGTGATGGTTTTGGATTCGCCGGCGGCCAGATGAATGCGATCGAATGCGGCTAACACCCGGACAGGGAACTGAACTCCGTTGGGAACGGCATTGGGTGCGCCGAGATAGACCTGAGCGACCTCGTCCGAGTCAACGTTGCCGGTGTTCTTGATGTTGAAGGTGACAGCGAGACCGCTATCGGCAGCCGTCTCGAGTTTCAGGTCGGAGTAGGCAAAGGTGGTGTAGCTAAGCCCGTAGCCGAATGCGAAGAGTGGGTCGATCTTCTCCTTATCGAACCAGCGGTAGCCCACGTTGACGCCTTCGCTATATGTGGTTTTGCCGCGAATGCCCTTGCTGGAACGTTCGGGATAACGGGGATCGGTGGCAGGGTAGTCGGCAAGGCTCTTGCCCCAGGTCACGGGCAGGCGGCCGGCGGGGCTGGCCTTGCCCAACAAGAGGTTGGCAGTGGACCATCCACCTTCGTCGCCGGGCCACCACATCTCCAGAATCGCTTTCACCTTGTCGACCCAGGGAAGAGCGACGGGCTGACTGGTATTGAGGACGACGATCGTGTTGGAATTCACGGCGGCCACTTCTTCGACGAGCCGGTTTTGTTCGCCGGGTAGGCTGAATACGGGCTCGACTCGTGTCCAGAGGAACACCACGGCCACCTTGGCTTTCTTCGCAGCTGCGATCGCTGCTTCATGGTCGGCCTTGCGCTGTTCGGGGGTGTACCAGTTGAGCCGCACCTGGACGGGCGCTTCAGAACTGTCGGGACCAACTCTCAATTCAATCTGGTGTGGCCCCGCGGTTAATTCCGCCGCGCGGCGCACATTATCGAGCCCATCGGTAGTGGGAACGGCGTTGTCCTGGTTGGCTTGCAGAATGTCGCCGTGCACGCCCCCCTGGAATGCGCCTGTTCCCCCCAATGGTTTGCCGTCAAGCGCTATGGTGGCGTTGGTGCCGACCGCTTGAAGGTAGAGCCAGTATGTGCCGGCATGAGGTGCGGTGAGCGAACCCTTCCACGTAACGGTAGCGTTCGGGGGCAAAGCGTTGCCGCCCTTCATCGTGAAGTTGATGTTTCCATCTGTTTGAGCCCCGGGGCTGCCCGTACGAAGCAGGCCCGGTTCGCCATCGTGACTGAAAGCGCTGGCGGGAATAGTTGTGCCCGTCATGTCATCGTCTACGGCGAAACCAATATTGGAATTGCCGGAGATCTTCGTGAGCGCGGCTAACGGACCCACCAGCCGTTCAGGTAAACCCACCGACCGCTCACCGTTGATGCCGATCGCATCGATCTGCGCTGCCGTGGGCCCGATTAGGACGACCGAATCAAGGTCGGCAGACTTGAGGGGAAGCGCATGATCCTCGTTCTTGAGCAGGACGGCGGCATCCTCGCCAGTCTTCTCGATGATTCTGGCGTTGTCTTCAATGGCATGTCCTGTAACAGAATGCTTCTGCACGCCATCCATGTAGCCAAAGCGGACTATCTCGTAGAGCACGCGTCCGGCTGCGCGCGTGACCGCCGCCTCGCCTACTGTGCCGTCCTTCAGAGCTTCGATCATCTTCTTGGGGTCGGGTTTCGCGTCCGTATTGATGTCAGTGGAGGATGCTGCCGGAGGTGGCTCCTCCGGAATATGACCCCCATACATATCGGTCATGCCTCCGTTATCCGCTGAAGGAGGCTGGGGAGGCGGAATGGGCTGGGCGTCGAAGTAGGAGGTGCCACCGCCTCCGGGCGCGGGCTCACCCGGCATCTCCATGTCGAGCCCTGCGTTTATGAATTTCACGCTGTGGGTCGCGCCCCAATCCGAGGTGACGAATCCTTTGAAGCCCATTTCATCGCGCAGAACCCTGGTGAGAGTCGCCTCGTTACCGCAGGCGGAGATTCCGTTGATGCGATTGTAGGAGCACATGATCGAGGCGACTCCGGACCTGACCGCGGCATCGAACGGCGCCACATAAACTTCATGCAGCGTTTGATCGTCCACCCAGACGTCCATGGATTCCGTATCGTAGGCCACGTAATGCTTCACCTGAGCCATCACGTGCTGCGACTGAATGCCTTTGATCTCGGCGGCCCCAATCGCGCCCGTCAGAAACGGGTCTTCGCCAAACGTGTTGTAGCCGCGATCGAACACAAGATCACGATCGATATTCACGAAGGGCTGCAGGGAGACGTCAATTCCCAACGCTCGAGCTTCGCGACCAATTACAACCCCGTTATTCTCCGCGTCATTTACGCTGAAGGTCGCGGCTACACCCATGGTTGCTGTCTCGGCCTGCGAAGTGTGTCGCGTCAATACCCCCGGCGGACCGTCTGCATAGCGCAACCCCGGAATTCCAAGCCGCGAGATGCTGCCCGTATAACCAGCTTGTCCCTGGTAAGACTTGGAATCCTCTTGTGTACCGTGGATCAATCGGAGTTTTTCCTGAAGGGTCATCTGGCTCAGCAACTTGTCCACCCGCTGATCGCCCGTGACCACGGGCACACTCTGGGCCAACGCCAGGCCGGCACAAAATACTGCTGTCGCCATGCCCACGATTACTCGGTAGATCTTATGGCGACCGATGGCCGCTCTTCGTAAGGAGCCCATTTTTGCAGCTTCTGAAAGCGGTTTCCTAAAGCTCATGTCCACCGATCTTATAACAACTATGGTCGCCGGGATCTCGCGTGAGTAGAACGAACCCCAGAGCGGAGGCTCTGACGGCACAGCTTTTGGTTCATTTCGAGCTGTGCAGGCGATTGGAACGGGCACGAGCAGTGGACGTCCTCACGACCAAGTCTGTTTCCAGGGTGTATTCTGCACCCCCATGGCGCTTGAGTTGCAGGATCTTTTCCAACGCGCGAAATGCAGTCCTCCCGAGTTCCTCGCGCGGAACGTTGATCGTGGTGAGGGGAGGCCGTGCAAGTGTTGCAAATGTGATGTTGTCAATTCCCACTACGGAGATGTCCTCCGGGACTCTTACCCCGGCTTGCTCTAGAGCGCTCATTGCGCCCATCGCGATAAGATCGCTTCCACAAAAGATGATCGTCGGTATGTCTGGTGCAACAAGGATGCCTCTCACTGCTGAAGCCCCCGCGTCCACTCGGTAATTGCAGTTTGTCACCGGGAAGGGCTTCATACCTTTTCTGGTCAAACCCCTCACCAGTGCCTGGGTGATGGTGGCCGCCGTGCGATTCCCTTCAGGACCTGCGATTACGGCGGCGCGGCGATGGCCGAGATCTGCGACATGTTCTATTGCCTGGGCAATCCCTTTGCTGTAATCAACTCGAATATTGCTCATGAGCTTTCCGGCTGAGCAGAGGTTGCTGAATACGACACCGATTCCCGCGTCGGTGAGATCCCGGGTAGCCGTGCTGTCGATCGACGACGTCATGATCGCGACGCCGCGGACGTCGCTTTGCACGAGTTTGCGGACAATGGATTCAGTATGTTCCCGGCTATATTCGGTATTAAAAAGGATGACGTCGAAACCCTTCCGCCAGGCAGCTGTCTGAAACCCTCGAATGACCTCCGGGAAATACGGATTCGCAATGTCTGAAATGACCAAGCCAAACAGGTCGCTCTTCCCAGTCGCAAGTCGGCGCGCATGAACATTCTTGAAGTAATTCAGTTCATCGACAACACGGAGGACCCTGTTTCTGGTTTCATCGGCGATGTAGTGCGTTTTATTGAGGACTCTCGATACCGTCGCAGGTGAGACACCGGCTCGTCGCGCCACATCCCTCATCGTGTATGCCATTGCTTTCCCTTTTCGAAAACTCTTTCCAGCCTGGGTCCGGAAGCTATCTGGTGAAGCCGTTTCGCTGGAAGACGGTTTTCAAAGAATACTGGATCGGACAGTTGGGGTGATAATGCGATTTTCTGACCGTATTCCAGACAGGCTTTTGCAGAGTGGGCGAGTAGAGCATCGTGCGCGGTTCCGTCTCTGCTCAGTCATTCCGCTTGACAGACGTGAACCGCGAGAAGTTAGATATTTAGGAAACCGGTTTCCGAAACCGGTTGCAAAGGATTGCCGTGTGTACGAATCTGTCCAAAGCGATTCTCCGGGCCATACCTGCTTGACGCGGCTCAGGCGAACTGACGCTCATTATTGCTGACCATGGACGACCGGGGGTATCGGACACGTCGGGGGGACAAGAAGCGGGGTAGGCTGAGGTGGTCGTCCTCTGCTCCGGAGCAAAGCGAATAGGAGTGCCTTCAGTTGACCGTATCGCGGCTCGAACAGGACATCAAGGCGCAGACGGAATCGCTTGGGGGAGTTCTCCAGCACCAGTTTGGCGCTGGAGCGTCCTCAATTCGGGAAGCGGCGTCATTGATCCGCTCCTGCTCCAAGGTGCTTATTACCGGCTTGGGCGCATCCATGTTCGCTGCCATTCCACTCAAATATTCTCTTTGCGCGCGCGGTATCGACGCCGTTGTGATCGAGGCTGGCGAATTATTGCACTATCTGCACGAGGCATACCGTGACGCTCTCGTGATGATCGTTTCCCGTTCTGGAGAGTCGATCGAGATCGCCAAGCTATTCACCGTTCTTTCTCCCAGGCAGCAGATTATCGGGGTGTCGAACGAGCCTGCCAGCTTGCTCGCGAAGAAGGCGGATATCAGCCTGCATATCGGCAGTCTTCCAGACGAGATCGTAGCCATTCAGACCTACATGGGCTCGCTGTTGACGCTCCATATTCTCGGGATTGCCGTGGACGAGGGATTTGCAAGGAGCGAGGGCCAGATTGCAGGGTGGTTTCCTGAGTTGGCCCGGTTGATATCGCGTAGCCTGGGCAGCCTGCAGGAATGGAACAGCTTTCTTGACTGCCAGTCCCCCGTGCATCTCCTCGCGCGAGGGCCTTCCATCGCTTCAGCGATGGAGGGAGCACTTCTCTTTAATGAAATTGCAAAGCATCCCTCGATTGGAATGCCGATCGCTTCGTTCCGCCATGGTCCGGTTGAGTTGGTTGACCAGAGTTTCAGGGGATTGGTATTTGCGCCGTCAGGACGAACGCGAGAACTGAACCTGGCACTCGCGCACGACCTAAAGCAGTTTGGCGGGCAGGTCAGGGTGATCGGGCCGATGCTTGGAGATCAAGATGGAATTGGATGGTGTCGAGTTCCCGAATGTCCGGAGACACTCGCACCGTTGTTTGAAATCATCCCGGTGCAAGCGGCGGCACTGCGCATGGCACAGATCCGCGGAATCGCTCCAGGAAGCTTTCGCTTTGCTCCACAGGTGGCAACCGACGAGGCGAGTTTTAGGACGTAGTTGGGTTCATTGCTCCAGCTGGTTGGGGCACGAACAATCCTGAAGGAATGGGAGCAATGAGCACGGATCGAATCAACCGTTTGTCTAAAGGGAAGACCCAGATCAGAGCTTCTGGCACTGAACGTGTACCCAGAATGACGAAATTCCACTATGCCGCTGAGATTTAAGGTTTGCACTCTGTTAATCGAAAGCCATGATGCTCGTTACACAGGTGAGCTCAGAAGTTGGAGACGATTTAACGACCTGAGCCGAGCATTGCAATTCACACATGTCAGACGCGGTGAAAGGATTCCACCAGAAAACGATTTTGGAGGCCGTTTCATGAAGAGACTCCTCGATTGGTTTATGGTTGCGCTTCTGATCTTTGGGAGCGCAGCATGTTTCGCACAAAGTACAAATTCGGGAGATATCCGTGGTACGGTAACTGACAGTTCCGGAGCCGTTGTCCCAAATGCGACGGTCTCTGTGCTCAACGTCGACACAGGGGTATCAAAGGATTTCATTACAAACAACGACGGCGTCTACGATACTTCGTCGATCGTGACCGGAAACTACAAGGTAACTTTCTCAGGGCAGGGATATGAAACGCTGGTGCGCGGTCCAATTACGCTCCAGGTGGGCAACAGCACCCTCAATGCGCAGTTGAAGGTTGGCGCAACAAGCCAGCAGGTCACCGTAACCGCAGACGTACCGCTCCTGCAGACAGAATCCGGCGAACAAAGCACCACCTTCGACTCCAAATCGATGTCGCAACTGCCGCAGGTAACTCAGGACTGGGAAAACTTCATGATCCTGCTACCCGGAGCCTCAGGCGTCGTCGGGGGATCTCAAGGTTCGTCCAACCCCGGTCAGGAAGTGGCGATCAATGGCAACCTGCCTTACAGCAACATCCTCGCCGATGGGGCATCCACGACGCTTTCTCACAGTCAAAACGCAAATCCGGCTGTCTTTGAAACGGTTGCCGAGCTCCAAGTCAACACCTCGGCGTTCTCGGCGCAGTATGGCATCGGCGGTGTGATTTTCAACCAGATCACAAAAGGCGGCACGAATCAGTTTCATGGATCGGCCTATGACTATCTTCAAAACGATGCACTGACTGCTTACTCATACGCTTTCGGCACCCCACGCTCTTCTCTTGGACCGATTCCGCGTCTTCGTTACAACAACTTCGGAGCATCGGTCGGCGGTCCCATCTTGAAGAAGAAGATGTTCTTCTACTTCGACTACGACCAGATTGTCAACCATGGCAACAGCACCGCCTTCAATAGCGTTCCGACCACCGCCGTATTGGCCGGCGATTTTACGGGGATGCAGACGATCTTCGACCCAACCACGCAGACGATCGCCCACGACGCTGCCGGCAACCCTTATCCGGTGAGACAGAGCTTTGCCAGCGAATATGCAAATGGCAATGCGATTCCTTCCAGCCTCTTCGACGCCGTCTCAGCTGAGTTCCAGAAGTTCTACCCGACACCGACGAATCACATTGCCGGAGGAGCCTTTGTTCCGGGAAACATCGGTTCCGAGGGTGAACTCCAAAACAATTTCTACGCGAGTCTGCAGACGTCCTCTCCATACAGAAAGTTCTTCGGCCGGCTTGATTACGACATTACGCCCAACAACCGGTTGACAATGTCCGATACCCAGAGCGATACACCTCAGCTGTATCCAAGTAATGTCACGGCCTGCCCAGTCGGATGCCAGTCGGGCGATGTGGACAACAACAACGCGCAGGTCACCGACGTGTGGAATATCAGTTCCCGCACGATTAACGAAGCCAGAATGGGCTTTACCAGCCAGTTGAACTTCTTCGCCGACCTCGCCCTCGGTCACGGCTATCCCACGCAACTCGGGTGGCAATTTGCCAAGGCGGATACCATTCCGGCAGTGAACTTCACTGGTACCTACCCCTATGCCTGGATCGATCCCAGTTCAAACTCCGTTTACAAGGAATTTACCTACGACCCGTCGGATGTTGTGACCATGATTCGCGGGAAGCATATTCTTCACTTCGGCGGAGAGTTCCTGATTTACCAAAACAACTCCACGGCGTGGAGTAACACGAATGCGGGCACGCTAACCTTCTCTGGCCAATACACCCAGCAATGGGCAGTCGACCCGGGTACGGGCCTCGCTGGTCCGGTGGCAGGAACCGGAATGGAGTACGCCGACTTCCTATTGGGTTATGCACAAGCCTGGAACGCGAGCCTCTCGCCTGAGTACGGTGCGCGCTTCAAGACCCCGCAGGTCTTCGTTCAGGACGACTGGAAGATTCGCTCGAATCTGACTGTTAATCTGGGGCTCCGGTACCAGATTAATCACGGCTGGAACGAAGTCCATAACAACGAATCAAGCTTTGATTCAACCATTACGAATCCGACAACGAAAACACCGGGCGCCTACTGGTTTGGCACCACGCATACCAACGGACGAACCGCGCTGCAGGCCAATGTCTACAACACTTTTCAGCCGCGGGTCGGCTTTTCGTGGCAGCCGAATCCTGACACTACATTCCGAGGCGGATTCGGATTGTACTCGTACACCTGGAGCCTGGATACATACGGGGGCAACAATACCTCCTACGGAATGGGCGCCGCCATCAGTTCGTCAGGCAATGTATCTGACCAGACCAACGGCATTTATCCGATCACACAATTCGGTGGTACTGGAACTGTCTTCGCGACGGCCAACGCGTTGCCATATAACGAGGCCTCCACCGATCCCACAGCGTACAACGGTCAGGGAGTTGGATATATTCAATACCACACCCCTGTCCCCAGAATCCTTCAATGGAATTTCGCAATGCAGCGCGGATTCGGGTCAGATATGACGGCCGAAATTGCGTATGTGGCAAGCCATGGCTCGGGGCTGAACTTCCCCACTGACATCAACGCCATTCCTGAAAATTCATTGTCGGCGAACGATGCGAGCGGCTGCGATAACACCGGCACAACCGTCAATTGCGCCCGGCCTTACCCGATTTTCCAGGGGATTTCGGGAAGCACCAATAACGCGCTTACCAACTACAACTCTCTCCAGGCGTCGATCAAGAAGCGCTTGAAGAGCGGCTTCAGCTTTGAATTCAACTACGTCTGGTCGCACATGCTCGACGATATCGATTCGTCTGGGTGGGGAAGCCGCGCCGGCCCGCAGAGTTTTCAGGATGCGTACCACCCGTCTGCAAACTATGGCGCTTCAAACTTCGATGTTCGCAATGCATTCAAGGGCTACGCGGTATATGAGCTCCCGATCGGACGAGGCAAGGCTTTTCTGAACAGCAACGCTCTAGTCGACGGTATTGTTGGTGGTTGGCAGATCTCCGGCACCGTTGTCTTGGCTAGCGGAAATCCATTCAATGTGCAGGGCACGCAGAACACCTATCAACAGGCGGGACAGGCATATCCCAACTGGACGCCGGGAGTCAGCCCCATACCTCATAACCGCAGCATCACCAATTGGTTCAACCCGGGTGCATTTACGCAACCTGCCAATGGCACCTTCGGGAACGTCAGGAGGAACTCGCTTTATGGGCCAGGGCTCGATGTGGTGAATCTCTCCGGCAGTAAGATATTCTCGGTTTGGGAGAGCATAAAACTACAGATCCGGGCAGATGCTCAAAATGCCTTCAACCATCCCAGTTTTGGTGTGCCAGGCGATGCCAGCCTTGGAGGTTCCAACGGTCCCGGCACGCCCTTCACGACGGGCACAACAACGATCAACACCCTGACGGTCTACGGCCGCAACGTACAGTTGGGGGCGCGCTTGACCTTCTAGGCGCGCGCTAATCAGTGTAGTTGGCGGAGAGACGGCGATTCGTCGCCGTCTCGTCTGTTTGGGAGCGCAGATCGGCACGCCTGATTAATCAAAGAAGGTGGATCGATAACCGACGTGATCCTCGCTTTCGCAGCTTTCGCTTTCGGCGTTGCAGTGTTAGCGTCGAATGCGAGTGCCCAGGAAGCGGTTTTAATAATGGACAAATCAGTTAAGAAAGCGAAGCGCCACAGCACCGTTGCCATCCTAGTCCTCCTGGGCAGCGCACTGTCCCTTTTCGGCCAGGCGGCGACGGACAAGGGTCAGGATATTGCCGCGCATCTCCAGAAAGCGCAGGAGTTTCTGCATCAGAATCGACCGGATCTGGCGATTCCCGAGTTTCAGGCGGTGGTAGCCCTTGACCCTGACAACGTTGAAACACAGGGGAACCTTGGCGTACTGCTCTTCTTTCAGGCCAAGCCCGCTGATGCGATTCCACATCTGCGTTTTGCCCTTGAGAGGCAACCCTCTCTCGTCAAGATCCAGGGTCTTCTGGGAATTGCCGAGTTGAGGACACAGGATTTTGCGAGTGCGCGCAAGGATCTGGAAGCGGCATTTCCGCAGATTCAGGAACAGAAATTCAAGAGTCAGGTCGGATTGGAACTCGTTGGGCTCTACACACGCGACGGCGATCTGGATGAATCTGCTCGCGTGGTTTTGCAGTTGCGCAAGTCGGATCAGGACAACGCGGAGGTACTTTATGCCGCGTACCGCACCTATACCGATCTCGCCGGCGAGTCGATGCTCGCGCTTGCACTGAGCCGTCCGGACTCCGCCCAGATGCAGCAGATGATCGCTCACGAAGAGACGAAGCAGGGCAATACGAATGGCGCGATCGCGCATTTTCGCAAAGCGATTGCCCTCAACCCTCACTTGCCCGGTGTACATTTCGAACTGGCCGAAGTGTTAGGCTCGGCTTCAAATCCTAAGTCCAAGCAAGAAGCGGAATCGGAGTATCGCAAGGCAGTCGTCGAAAACCCTCTTGACGAAAAAGCGGAGCTTCGGCTGGGCGAGATCGAATCCCACAGAGGAAACGTGCAGCGCGCCTTCGAGCACTACTCTCGAGCCGTTGTACTGCAACCGACGGATGCAGACGCGAAATTGGGATTGGCCAAGACTCTGATCGAAATGAACGAGTCGGGCAAAGCGTTGCCGCTGCTCGAAGAAACCCTGACACTGGAGCCAACCAACCCAGTAGCACATTACCGGCTAGCGATTTTGTATCGCAAGAATGGGCGCGTAGAAGAGGCGAATCGCGAAGTGGATCTCTATAAGAAATACAAGGAAGCGAAAGAGAAACTCCGCTCCTTGTATCAGGAATTGATGATTCAGCCCCAGGAAATCAACGCCGAAGCAGCGGATGAAAAATAGGTTAGACCACGTGTTGACGCGGATCGCGAGTTCTCTGAAGAATCCTCTGCAAGTTAGCGCTGCCTGCGGTCTACTTATATTGGCTGCGACTCTCCTTGCGCCGGCGCGGCTGACCCAGGCGCAGCCTGCTGGTCATCCTGCCGAGTCGTCGCGGAGGCAGCAGATACACGAGGCGGTTAGCCTTGCCGAGCACGGCGATCCCAACAGCGCGATGCAAATTGCCTCGCAATTGTTGAAGCAAGATCCACAGTTTGTGCCGGCAATGAATCTGAAGGGGATGTCGCTCGAAGGAACCGGGCGCGGTGCCGAGGCAGGCGCGGAGTATGAAGAAGCTCTGAAACTGGCTCCAAACGATGGTGACCTGCTGCTCAAAACGGGCATATACAACTTGGCGACGGGACGAAGTGTGCCGCGTCATGCAGCACACATAGGGGCAGGGAGAAGTCTTCTCTCTTGACATCCTGGGTAGTCAAAATTCCGAGCTGCCCCAGCATACCAAAGCCACCTTGGCTTAAAAGCGGCGTGCATTGAAATCTCGATTTCTCCAAAAACCGGCACTGCACCACCCAACAATTCGTTACTCTTTCAGCGGTTGGCGAATCGAAGGTCTGATCAAGTTACCCCAAAACGGGCATTGTTCCAAAGTGCTGTTGGAGTCGAATCTCATCGCGGCTTCCGAGGCGAAATCTGGCAGCACACAAAATGGGAAGCGGTCGAAGGAGCCACTTCCTATGCCAGCAACAAAAACGCCACGGAAACCTCCCAGTTCGTCTCCGAACCTCAAAATCCCTGAACTGGAGCATGCCAAGGCGACTGCGCTCGGCACGCTCGCATCATTGCATTCTCGCCGCGCCTACGGCTATCGTGAACGCGAAAAGAAGATTTATACTGCCGTGGATAGCTGATGCACGCTGCATCGTGTCCGCGCTCTTGGTGTGCCTTTGTTCGTTAGTTGATTTTGTCGGTTTCTCGCGCATTCGGCCGCGACTTGGAGGATGTCCTCAGCTCGGCAGGCGCCTCCAGCTTGCATCGGCGCAACCATTTAAGAGGTTTTCCCGTCATGTCGTGCCATCTCTCGCGCAGGAATTTTGTACGGTCCGCTGCCACTGCTGCCGCTGCCATAGCTACTAGAGGCGCCTGGAGCAATCTCTCCTTCGCCGATACCGCTGGCCCTCAGAATTTCCTCTCGCAATTCGATTACGGCGAGGTATTTCTCTCGAGTGACTTGCACGAAGCGCAGATTCACGGGACGCACTCCGTCCTGATGCAGCTGAGCGATGACAGCCTGCTGAAGCCATTCCGTGAAATGGCGGGCATGCCGGCGCCCGGCGAGGATCTCGGCGACTGGTACCACTACGACCCCGATTTGAATCACTTCGCGGGTGACTCTGCGTTCGCGCCTGCCTGCACCTTCGGCCAGTGGATCTCCGCGCTCGCGCGCATCTATGCCATCACGGGCGACGAGGCCACACGAGCGAAAGTGTTGCGCCTGAACCAGCTTTACGCCCAGACAGTCAGTCCCGATTTTTACATCCGGAATCGCTTCCCGGCATATTGCTACGACAAGCTCCTGCTTGGACTGCTTGATTCGCGCACTTATGCGAACGATCCCGATGCCATGGCAATCCTGGAGAAAACAACGAAGACCGCGCTCCCACTTCTGCCACCGCACGCCATCGATCACGATGTTCGCTGGCGACCGGACAGGCACGACGACTCCTGGAACTGGGACGAGTCGTACACCATGCCAGAAAACCTCTTCATCGCTTACCAGCGCGGCGCAGGTCGCCAGTATTACGACTTCGCCTCTCGCTATCTCGATGACAAGACGTGGTTCGAACCGCTCGCCCGCGGTGAAAACGTATTAGGTGGCCGGCATGCCTACAGTTATGTGAATTCACTCAGCTCTGCCATGATGGCCTTTATGGTCGGCGGTAGCGAGATGCACCTGCGTGCGGCGAAGAATGCCTTCGCGATGCTGCTCGAGCAGAGCTTCGCTACGGGCGGCTGGGGACCCGACGAGAAACTGCGCGCGCCCGGCAGCGGCGAAGTCTATGCAAGCCTCAGCAACACCCACGCCAGCTTCGAAACCCCTTGCGGCAGCTACGCCCACTTCAAGTTGACCCGCTATCTCCTCCGCGTTACGCGTGACTCGCGTTACGGCGACAGCATGGAACGCATGATGTACAACACTGTCCTCGGTGCCAAGCCCCTGCAAAATAACGGCCAGACTTTTTACTATGCCGATTACAATTTCGATGGCAAGAGGGTCTACAAGCAAGCCCGCTGGCCATGCTGCTCGGGCAGTCTTCCGCAAGTGGCAGCGGACTACCACATCCAGGGTTACTTTCACGACGACCGCGATGTCTTCATCAATCTCTACATCCCGTCCACGGTGCGGTGGAGTCGGAGTGGCAATGTCTTTTCGATTTCGCAGGACAGTGCGTGGCCCTATGAACCAAACATATCGTTCGTGGTAAACACTGCAACTCCCGGCGACATCACCCTTCACTTTCGCATTCCGCAATGGACCAGCCACGCTTCGATCGCGGTAAATGGGAAACGCTGGGTCGGAGATCTCGAGCCCGGACGCTTCGCGGCGGCAAAACGGACCTGGAAGGACGGAGACCGCATTGAGCTGGAATTATCGCTCCCCGTCCGTCTGGAAGCGATCGACCCGGAGCACCCGGATACAGTTGCGGTCATGCGCGGACCGCTGGTCCTCTTCGCGCTCAAACCTGAGCAAAACAGTCCGATGCCATCCTTCGCGAGAAATGCGCTGGTGAATCTGCAGCAGGTGTCTCAGCGTGAGTGGCGATCCACCGCAAACGGCGCGGTGTACCGCTTTGTCCCGTTCACCGAAGTAGGATCGGAACCCTACACTACTTACCTGCGCACCACGTAGTGCGCACCATGAGGTCTATAACATCATCGCCGATCCTGAACGTATGGTAGAAGACCTGAAGCAGCTAGTCCGTAGACAATTGGTTGCTGAGAAGTAGGAGCTTCGACCCGTGTTTTCAACGCGATAATGGATTTTATCGTTGCGATCCGGCACCCGCTGTCGCGAGTAATCTGTTGTCGGTTCAATGCAAACGCAAGTTTTCGCACATCGCGATGAAGTCCTTGCTGTTGTCCGCAAGGGCTACGAACCGTTGACGCTCTACAGCGAGAGTATGTCGCTCGGTGGAGGCAAGCCTCTCAGCCTCCAAGAGACCGATCTCAGCTTGCTTCTCAGCCGTGATGCAGGGCGAATTTGTTGAAATTGCTTCCACTTGGTAGTTCCGTAAAACTCTGGATAGTCTGTTTCAACTGTGAATCAACTTCATCCGCGATGGCCATGACGTCGATAAGGAGCAGGCTGAAGTCCACGACGTTTAGGTTGTTCTGCAACGTGTGGAATATGCTGACCTGCAACATACGCGATTCCTCGACAATCATCGGAATCGAATAGCCCTGAGAGCGGCGAACGTTGCCGTGCTCGACGGCACCTTCTGAAACTTGTTTCGTTCCGAGGCTTCGCGGTACACGCAATCGATGAACAACCTCTTGAATTAGCTTTCGCAGGTGCTCGCTGCGCTGCTCCTCAGTGAGTACTATACGGGTCAATTCGTCGTCGCGTTCAACTCGCCTGAGCCAATCGGCGATGGTGGTCGAGGCCTCACGCTCCAAAATCGAGGCCACGCGCTCTATGTTCGTCGCTTGCCGATTCCTCCGCTTGTCTAGTCTGTCGTGAATCAGTTGGACCAACTCCGGGATTGGCATCGGCTTTACCAGGATCTCGTCCGCTTGCAAAAGGATGGCGTCCATCGCCTCTTTCAAAGCGGGATATCCGGTAAACAGCAAAGTGACCGCGTCAGGGTACTTATGGCGCATCGCACTCACCACAGTGAACCCGTCGCCTGCTCCAGGCATGTGCAGATCAGAAAGCAGCACATCAAAAGGCTCTGTGTCTATCAGATGAATTGCGTCGGCAACGTTTGCGGCTGCGGTAACGTGAAACCCATGATGCTCCAGCACCAATTTTAATGATTGTCGAAGTGATTCGCTGTCGTCGACAAGTAAGATCTTGGGCGGCGTTGTAGTGTCCGGTTTTGTATTCA
>Ga0207105_1045_pt1 | contig 30016 bp, 31 predicted proteins | sample Alteio_BWMinHeat_77_FD_153569 | JGI IMG/M metagenome (GOLD analysis project Ga0207105, IMG submission 153569) | Enriched cells from forest soil in Barre Woods Harvard Forest LTER site, Petersham, Massachusetts, United States -... | ecosystem: Environmental > Terrestrial > Soil > Temperate forest >... | reverse complement strand
GTCAGGAACAAGGCGGTAATCGGAAAAGTCTCCGCCGCCAATGACATTGCCGGCTCTTGCTGAAGCTATTGCTGGGGATGATTCCTTTGAGAAGAAAGAGCTGCGGTATGATCCCGTAATCAGCTCCGCGGCAGCTTTGCTTGCGCTGTAAGGATCATTTCCTCCCAGGGGGTCCATTTCGCGGTATCCCCAGAGCCATTCGCGATTTTCATAGCATTTATCAGTAGTAACGACGACGACAGCTTTAATAGAATTGCAGCTTCTGGCTGCTTCTAAGACGTTGACAGTTCCCCCAACATTGACATCAAAGGTTTCTTTTGGAGAAGAAAATGAGTGTAATACAATGGGCTGGGCGGCTAAGTGAAAAATTATTTGAGGTTGATGCCGATGAATAGCATCTTTAAGATTTGTGAAATCGCGTACATCGCCGATAATATGGACAATATCTTCTGAAACATGCGCAAGCTCAAAGTTGCTCGGCTGTGTAGACGGCTCTAAACTATATCCGACGACATGAGCTCCGAGTTCTTTTAACCAGATTGTCAGCCAAGAGCCTTTGAATCCGGTATGGCCTGTGACCAACACTGTTAGTCCGTCAAAAGCAGAATGAAAACTCACCTTTCCTCCTAATTAACGCTTTGTTTCGATATGGGAGATATTTGCATCAACAAAATTAAAGTTGGGAGCCCAGGGGGCTTTGCCCGATTCCCATAATTGGTTGAGCAGATCGCGATCCCTCTGGGTATCCATGCAAGCCCAAAAATTGCGATGTTTGAACATATTTAGTTCACCGTCTTCGGCAAGTTTAATGAGCGGTTTTTTTTCAAGAATGCAACTTTCTTCTTTTGTGACATATTTCTTAAAAAATTCCTGCTTAAAAAAGAAAAATCCTCCGTTAATCCAGCTTTCTTTGAATTCGGGTTTTTCAGAAAATTCGACGACATTATCACCTGAGAGATGGATTTCACCAAATCGCGAGGGAGGGTTGACGCCGAGGACAGTTCCGATTTTTCCATGGGCAAGATGGAACTCATATTCTGCTTTAAGGTTCACATTGCAAAGCCCATCGCCATAAGTGACGGCGGCATGTTCGGCATCGCCTAAGTATTTTTCTGCTGCGATGGCAATGCGAGCGCCCGTCATTGTTTGTTCCCCAGTATAGGCTACAGTCACTTCCCAATCTTCTTCATGGTCGATTGAATGCACAGTAAGGTTATTTGTTTTCAGGTCGACGGTAAAGTCGCTATTCATCGAAGCATAGTTTAAAAAATAGGCCTTAATTACTTCGGATTTGAAGCCTGTGCATAGAATAAATTTTCGAAATCCATATCGGCGATAGATATGCATGATGTGCCATAGCACAGGGTGATTACCCACTGGAACCATGGGCTTTGGCTTAAATTCGGTCTCTTCTTTTAAACGAGTACCCAAACCTCCGCATAAAATAAATACGGGTGTCTTTGAAATTTCTTGCATCATAATTTTTACCATAAAAGATTTTAAGACGTTGTTGCAAAAATGTCATGGAGTTTTTATGCAACGATGTCGATTTTAATTCTCCCCATTGATGTTGACAACTTAAAAAAAATCAAAGAAATTATTAGCGATAACGGCTCATCAATTTATGCTGCGAGCAAGATTTAATCCAACGACACCTGCGATAATTAAAACAATAGAGATAATTTTCCAAAGAGAAAATGATTCGCCGAAATAAGCAATCCCGATAAAAGCAATTAATGCTGTTCCCACGCCCGACCACACGGCATAGGCCATGCTAACTTCTAATCTTTTCAAGGTGAAGGCAAGGGTGATGAAACTCAGCATGTAAAAAGTTAGTGTCAATATGGATGGAATAAGTTTAGTCAAGCCATAGGAGATTTTTAAGAAGGTTGTCCCTCCTACTTCAAACAAGATCGCTACGGTCAACCAGAGCCACGCTTGCACTTTGAACTCCAAACTTGAATCAATTTCTTGAAAACTTTTTTTCAATGATATATTTATACCGAACATGACTCAAAAATTGGCGTTTAGGCTAGTGCGAAAGCTCCCGCGGTTAAAAAATCGCAAACGGGTCAATATTAAGTCAATATGGACCCGTTTGCGATTTTTTAACCCCGGGGTTTTGGCACCCCAAATGCCAATTTTTGAGTCGCGTTCGGTATAAATGATTTTGAGGAAAAAATGCCAATTAGTCTAGCAAATTTAAATGACTACCCTGATCTGCTTTGCAATATTTATGAATTTCTTTCTATTGAGGAAAAGTTAAAAGTTACAGTCGTCTGCAGAACTTGGAAAGAAGTTGCCGAAAAAGCAGCAAAAAATGGATTAATACTGCTTTTCAAAGCATCTATTAATGGAAAAGCAAGGGCTTTTCAATCCATGGTTTCAGGCAAGCTCAAAGATTACAGCGTTAAATACGCTGCAGAATTAAACAACATCCAAAAAAATAAAGAGTCATTGTCCTTTAATAGGTTGTATAAGAAACTTGATAGGCTTGTGGAATATCACACTCTTTATTTGAAGCAGTTTTTTGAAATCGACCCAAATTCTCCAAACATCCCTCAAGACAAAAAAAAATGATCTTGCGGGAAAAGTCTTTATTGAACTTTGTTACCAAAAAAATGGCTTTTCAGCGGTGATAGCTGAAAAAACTTATTTTCCTCTAGAACTTGGGCAAGATAGCCTTAAAGATGGATGGGAAAGACAACGTTTAAAAGAAGACCAAGAAATTCTTTTCTTTTCGTTAAAGGGAAGAATTATTGAATGTATTCTTCCTTCAAGTAAAGAAGACATTCATCAGTATCAATTAGAAAAAAATCCTGTGCAGCTTGTACATGAAAATAAAAGGAAAGAAGGCTTCACGCTTTCAAAGTTCTATATCCCCCGATTAGATGCTGCACCAGCTTCTAAACAAATCTAGAAAGCATTGAAAAAACACTCTAAGCATTCAGTCGCCCGTCACGGCGTTCTGGGCTCTCTCCCCTTTATTTTAAAACCCAGCGTTCCATCGTGCAAAGCGCTTAAGTCACGCTGGGCTATGTTCGGGTCGTCCTACGTTTTCACTCCGGACTTAGGGCAAAAGACACGTTAGTTATGCTTTAGAGCCTGTCTAGGGCGATGGTACAAAACAATGTCATCAACTTAAAAAAATCTTGTAATTCGATCTCAAAAAACCTTGCCGCATGAAGCTAAAAAAAGAGTTCTGTAAGAACGGCATAATTTTTTATAGCAACTATGTGAGAACGAGCAGTAACGCCTTAGTCACATCATAAGCAGGTAATCGACAGTTAAAACGTTGATAATAGGTATGTTATGTTAGCTTAACGCGTATGTGCTACCGCAGCAATTGCAAAAGTATTTGAGCTCTTGCCAATTGATTTTTCGTCTGTTCAAGTTTCTCTGGTCGGCCATTTTTGCTTGAATTCGCTATCTATGACAAAGCGGTACTGCAAATCACATACTTGTGCAAAGATATTTTGCCGTACCGCTTTTTTATGGAGCGTCGTAGATACGAAATGTATTGATTTCTAAATAATTTATTGTCATTTCTGCAATTGTCTTTCCCGCAGCTTTTTAGTTTAAGATGTATGAAAGCCTCTTGTCGCAACCTTTAAGGAAAGCGGGCCGTCCGAGGCTTTAGCGGGTTCAAAAATCTAAATTTTGAATGTGCTTCGGTATATTATCAATTCCGAACAATTGATTATGCGTTGAATCCACCATCGACATTTAGAATAGAACTTGTAATGTAGGAAGCTTCCGAACTTGCTAAGAAAGCAACTGCAGCTGCCACTTCTTCCGGTTTTCCGTAGCGTCCAAGGGGTATACGAGGCTTTATCATCTGAGCAAAATCGGTATCCTCAGGATTCATATCTGTAGCGATAGGGCCTGGTTGGATGATATTTACGGTAATGTTCTTTGGACCTAGATCTCTTGCCCATCCCTTTGTATAACCGATCAAAGCAGCTTTGGTTGCACTATAATCTGCTACGCCTGGGTAGGGGACAAGTTCGCCATAGATAGATCCGATCGTAATAATCCTTCCGCCCGCGCCTATGTATTTCACTGCTCTTCTCACTGTGGCAACGACTCCTAATACATTAATTGCAAATTGGCGCATGAGTCTTTCCATATCGAGTGAAGGATCATCGATAGCTCCTTCAACGTAAACACCAGCATTATTAACTAGGATATCAAGACGTCCAAACCTTTTTACAATAGCTTCCACTAGTTCATTGACTTCATTGCTATTTGCTTGATCTGCTTTAAATGCTGCAGCTTGAATATCCAAGGGTGTAATTTCTTCGATGACTCTCTCCGCTTCCTTAGGCGATGATGAATAGCTGATTGCTACATCTGCACCCTCTTGTGCAAGCCTTTTTGCTATGGCTGCTCCAATTCCCCGTGAACCACCTGTGATTAAAGCGACTTTATTTTTAAGTGTAGTAGTCATACTTATTTTTCATCATAAAAAATGGTTGGGTGTTTCATAGGGTGATAGTTCTGATCCCTTGAAACCATGATCACAAACTTCGAATCTACAACCCATGGATTAACGGAATTACTTCCGTCATCTTCCGGGTTGATTTCCTGTCAGCCCTAACCTGTGCCACCCGTGGGGGTGGCAGAGGTCGTTTTATTTGGCTTGGTTGTAGGAGTTGTGGGTTTTGTCGGCGTAGTTGTTTTATTTGTAGCCTTCGTTTTATCCGATGCCTTTTTCTGTTTTTTTAGTTTTGGGTGTTTTTTTGATTTTTTAGGGCATTTAATCTTATGTCCTGTCCAGGGTTTAGTCAGTTTTTTATCCCCTTTATTGCCCCAGACACCTATAAAACCCTTGCAATTGTCTTGAAAAGCCATTTGGAAAGGTCCTGATTTAGCAGGATGCTTGCCCTTTTTGGGCTTTTTCCATACTCCAACAAGAATATTGCCTTTGAATTTACCGGCTAGAGTTTTATTTCTGAATTTCCCGGTGGCTTTATTCCCTTTTACATTCAAGCGCAAGATGCCGCGGGTTGTCTTGAAACATCCCTTGGGTTGGCATGTAAACTGCTGTTGGAGCATTTGGGAAATCGGTGGTTCTAACTCCGGCCATCCTGAATCACTATAGCCAGTTGATTCATAATCAGAGGCCTCTCCATCAAGAAAATCAGTGATATTGACAAAGACTGGAATGTTGATGATCGCTTCGCCTTCTTCGATTTCTCCTTCTCCTTCCTCTTCTTCTTCCTCTTCATCCTCTCCTTCAGGTGCTACCGCTGCTGGTGGTGGTATAGGTGTTGGATTGGCAGCAGGACCAGGCTGTGGCACTTGGGGGGTCGGTTGTTCCTCTTCTTCTTCCTCTTCTTCTTCTATTTCCTCTTCTTCAACAGGTATTGTATAGGACGGTTCTTGCGGTTCATAGCCTGGTTGATAACCTCCATTGCCTGGTACATAGCCCCCGCCGCTGTAACCTCCATGACCGTGACCGTGACCATGACCATGACCATGACCATGACCATGACCGTGACCATGACCACCTCCGTGACCACCTCCATGACCGTGACCTCCACCCATTCCCCCATGAGCTATTTCATTTTCCAACGGATGTTGTTTATGCTTTGGTGTTGAGAGGACATAGTATCCCAAACCTAAAAGCAGCAACGCAAATACACTCAATATTAATGTTAGCTTCTTCATTATACACTCCTTAGGAGAACATGGATGTTGACTATTCTATAAACCTTTTTCCATGGAAATCAGAATCTTAGGATACAGGATTCAAGCCTGAATTAAATGGAAAGTCGAACATTCTGGTATATAAAAATATTAATTTACAGGTCAAATCTATTTTTTCCAATTTTTAGATGGATTTTGCAGTTGTCGGTTTCATTTATGCGATGTATTTGGCTTTTGAGTTATTTTTTTTGGTATGCGGCATTTTTTTGGACATTTAATCTTTTGACCTTTCCAAGTATGCCATTTTTTAATTCCTTTATTACTCCAAACGCCTATAAAGCCTTTGCAATTTTCTTGAAATGCCATCTGGAAGGCTCCTGACCTGGCGGGATGTTTGCCTTTGGCAGGTTTTTTCCATATCCCGACTAAGATATTTCCTTTAAATTTACCAACCAAGGTTTTATTTCTGAATTGGCCAGTAGCTTTACTGTCTTTTACACGCAGGCGCAGAATACCACGTGTCGTCCTGAAACATCCTTTTGGCAAGCATTTCAACTCATAATGATTTTGTGAGATTGAGTTGTCCTCATGTTCTGGCCATCCTGGTTCACCATATCCATAAGGCTCCCAATAAGAAGCATCATTGCCAAGAAAATCGGTAAGATCGATCATGGGGATTGTAATGATTTCTTCCCCTTCTCCTTCACCCTCTTCCTCTTCTACGTCTTCAGGGGCTACTCGGATAATTAGAGGTTGTTTTTTTGCCGGTTGTTTTTTTTCTGCAGGTTTTTTGGCTTCAGGCTTCTTAACGGGCTGTGCAGGCGGAGGTTGATTTTCTACAGGTGGTGTATAATATGGGATGTCTGGGGGTGAATAATAATTTTGAGGTGTATAATAATTCTGTTGATAATTTCCATCATACCCTCCATCATATCCACCATATCCGCCATAACCGCCATATCCACCATGGCCTCCGCCATAACCACCATGACCTCCGCCATAACCGCCATGACCTCCACCGCTGCTATGACCTCCGCCATGGCCTCCGTGGGCAACATCATTATCATGAGCTTGATAGGGCTCGTTTGTAGATTTGATCATAACATAGTATCCAACACCTAACAGAAGCACTAAACTGATGCCGAGGTATGCTAAGTTGTATTTCATCGATTCCTTCTATGTTATAGGGAAAGGACCACCAATGATGTGATCATGATGTAAACAATTTATTTAATAAATAATCCAGATATAAGAACTTTGAAGATAGCAGTCAATGAGAAGTTTCGAGCATTTGCTGATACAAAATGATGAGGGGTTCGCGGAGCTGATCTTCAATCTTGTATAACAGGTGGGGTTCAACGCTTAAAAAGTTGGAATCATGGCCAAAGGACCTATGTTTTTCGGTCAGGGTGCCTGACTCTGACAATGATTTTTTCGGGAGTTTCCAATTTCCTTCGAAGAAGATGACATTCATTTTCTTTTGATGATAGACTAGTGCAAAGACAACCCGCATTGTGGGATCATAGAGTTTGTTATCCAGATGGGGCGCTTTGACAGGATCTGATTCGATAAATTCTTCCACAATAAAACCGTCGCAGTGATCATGGCCCCAGTGGTTGTAAGAAGGATCGGGGTTGTTATCAAGATTAACTTTTTCTTCTGTAAGGATATATTTTAAAGTAGGTTCAAGGTCATCTTTTTCTATGATGATCACCCCTTTTCCCCTTGTAGATTTGATGGGCTTGATCACTAGAATATTACTTGGAATATCTTGCAAAATCTGTTGCACTAATTCTTTAGAAAATACTTTTGGATAGGCGTTCCATTTGGGTTTTAATTTAATCAAGCGTTCATCAGTTGTGAGCTGCTGGCTCATCTTGAATTTATCGCCTTTAAAGGGAAAGACTGCACCATCTAGGAGAATGATGCCCGGGAAATTGTCACGGAAATCTTCCATAGAAATGATTTTCCATTGTCTGGCCCATAAAATTCCGTGATAGTCCGCAAGGTTGTGTGGATCTTTTACGGGTATTCTTGCAAGGCTTACAAAAAAGGGATCATCGAGCAACTTCTCGAGGCTTTCTTCGGTTGACCATCCTTTTTCAAGTAAGATATCTTTGAACTTATTATCGGAGACATCATGAAAAACAAACCATCCTAAAGTTTGAAAATGTTTAATGAAATTACAAAACATTTTGGGGACTAACCCATATCCATCTTGAATGAAATCATAGCCGTTAAAAACGGATAAGCTTCCGGGTTGGATTTCGCAAATCTTGATCCCTTGCTTCTCGTTGTATTTCAAATCGGCGATCAGAAAAGTAATATCAGCAGGAGTGTGAGTGGTGGGCTCAGATATTGTTTCTGAAGGGGCATAAATATCGCTGATTATTTCAGAATCAAGCAGCGGATTTGATTTAAAATAAAAGATAATAAAGCACTGAACGACAATGATTCCTAGCAATAGACGTTGAACTTTATTCATTTTTATCCCGATTACAAAGAAAGTCCACTGTATCAATCTGTCTAATTTTTAGAAAAGAAATTGACTTTTTCAACTCAAAAAAGACAATAAAATAGCGGGCTACAGATTATACCGAACGCGATTCAAAATTTGGTTTTGGTATAGTCATTTAGAAGGAAGAGCATGAACTTCAATCGCTATTTTTTTTCTATCAGTTCGGTATGGATCTTTGCTTTTTTCAGCCTTTCAGCATCAGCTGAGAGTGCAATTGCTAATCCTTTAAAAGGTTCTACACTTCTTTTATCGATGAGAGGCCTAAAACTTCCTGAGATCACAACCAGAGATCACTTGAACGAAGCAGAAGATTCAAACATTCAAAAAGCCTATTCCAAGTATTTTGCAAAGAAGAATCATCCTAAATTATGGTTCAATGAAAATTTCCTTGTGAAAATTCACAAAGATATGTTTTGTGATATATGGGAGTGGGCAGGGATCTATTATATCGGCTCACAGCGCAATATCGGGGTCGTATTTTATGAAATATCAGAACACATGCAAAATCTTTGTAAGGAAGTGCAAGAATGGCTTGCAGGCAAAACAGATCTTGATGATTTGCAGCAAAGTGCAAGAATTCTTCATCGGATTATGCAAATTCATCCTTTCACTAATGGCAACGGGAGATATGCCCGTTTTGTCTCCAATCTCTACCTTTACTCCTTAAACGGTTCAAGACCCTATTGGCCGGATAAAGCGCTTTTAGATGACGGGATCGAACGCCAGTTATTGCTTCAAGCACTAAAATCAGGCGATCAAGGCGATTTCGCATTGCTCGAAAAGCTCATTGTCGAATACGGGGGACGTCATGCGCTCTTTATTAATCCCAGCATTTTTTGATAAACAATATGCAATACTTCTTTTAGCTGCCTTTCAGCATCTTTCATGAGTATTGGATCGGGTTTTGAATAAAAAGGGGGTTCGCAGCAAGTTTTATATTTTTCATTTAAAGAGCCCTCTTCTGATAGAGCCTTTTCAGGAAATTTATAATAGCCGCCAAGACAGATAATTTCTATTTTTTGTTTATTATATGTCAAAAGAAACGCAAGTCGTAAAGTAGGACAATAAAGTTTGTTTTCTAAATGAGGAACTGCAATGGGTTCGGAATCGATAAATTCTTCAACGATGAATGTATCAGACGTGTATGAATTCCAGAAATCATATGCAGCATCATCAATATCTGTTAAGTCTTCTATTTCATTATCTAAAATATACTTTAAGACTCGATTTAGATCTTCTTTCTTAACAATAATAACACCATTGCCTTTAAAGGCATTGATCGGTTTAATCACCAGCATAGAGCTTCCGATATCACGATTAATTTTTTCTGCTAAATCCGGTTCATATTTAGTTTGATAAAATCCCCATTTGGGCTTATGTTTTTCCGTTAATGGATTGCCTCTAAGCAAACTGCTCATTTTCTGTTTATCCCAGCTATAAGGGTTTACCGCACTGTCAATGACAACTACGCCCGGGTATTTCTTTCTAAACTCCTCTCCATGATCTGATTTGTTTGGCTTCAAGAAAACAAAGCCATGATAAGATTGTAAATCATTACGATCGTTGACGGCCTTTGATGCATTTGATAAAAAGATAGGATCTCTAATTAAGTCATCGTTTGTTCCTAGCGTACTCCAGCGTTTATTGTTTAAAAATTCATTCTTTAACTCTTTATCGGACATGCCCCTGACTTTTACCCAGGATTTATCATAATACTTATCCAGTTCATTCATGAAATTTTGAGCAATAAGACTGGTGCCTCCATTTGAAAACCTCCCGCCTTGAAAGCTTGACTGATAACCATTTTGTATCTCGCATATCTTGACTTCTTTATTTTTGCTGTATTTCATGTCGACGACGAGAAAGCTGACATCGACAGGAAGAATGCTCTGATGAATGTTTGCAGCCAATACCCAACAGTTCCCTAGTAACAATAGAATCAGCAAGCAGGTATTTAGTGTTGTCTTGAACATAGAATTCATTCTTGGAATAAAGGTTTAACCATTAGATTATTCGGTATATATGCTACAGAAATTCATTTTATGCAAGAAAGGGAAAGTTGGGGAAAGCTTCTCCAGTTACTGGGCACAATTCGAACTTTTGACTGGCTCGGCTTCTCTCAGATTTTTTTGTTTAAGGTCGTCGTCAATCAACAAGGCGTGTTTTAATTTCGAGTTTTCCCATCCGTTCATAATATCTCGCACTCTGACTTTTAAAAAACCGACTTTGTCATGCAAATGCCTAAGTCGTTCATTCAGTCGAATAGTATTATTATGAGCTTCAATTCTTGCATGAATAATTGTTATCATGGATTCCCTTTTAGGAGCACTCATGAGGTGTTTTAGCCACTCTGCTCTTGAAGCGGCCTCAAGTGCACCCTGAAGATCGTCGATTCTTGCTTGAGCGTCAAATGGTGCGTCCAGCCCACACCATACTAACAGGCTAACATCAAGCAACTCGTCAAGTCCATGTGATAAAATATATTTTTTATCTTGGGGTGTGCCTGAAGTAAGAATTTGCAACATTGAAGGATCTTTTACGAAGTGACGAGGAGAGACCTCCTTCATGAGTTCGTGATCGGGATCTAAGGATAAACTTAGAAGTGGAGGTAAAAGAGAAAGCTGTGGTTCTGGAATGGTTTTTTTGTCTGTTCTACCTGGAAAGGTTGTCAATTCAATATGGTTAGAAGCTGGAGGGATATCTATTCCTTTTTCTTCTAGCTTCTTAGAAATGGCTAATTGTGAGTGAATAGCCTCATTTGGTGAAATTTGAGGAGGTTGAAAGCGAATGCCAAAACGAAGGTTTTTTGTTTTTTTTGTGAAGAGTTTCCTAACGGATTTAAAGAGTAACAGACCACCTAAAGAACAAAATACAGTGAGAGTGCCAAAAAAAACCCTTCCCAATCGTTCAATATGTGAAAAGTTTCGTTCTTTCTTTGAAATTAATCGATATTGATGACCAGTAATGGTTGAAGTTACAACCTTACCTTTCGCATCGACAATTTGATCTTTGCTTTTGAATTTCGCTGATTCAACCCAATTTGTATTAGGTATAATATCGTTGGGATGGTTAATTATTTTAAATTCAGGCATTTTATCTTTAATCTATGTAATTAGAGATTAAATTATATATGTTATACATTTCCTACATATATTACAATGGGAAACTGTCATGGTGAAGGGGCCTTGGTGGACCGAAGCGTTTGGGATGCGCTCCACTCCTACTCCTAACAAGAAATAAAAAGGGCCGGACCTGCGATAAAGCCCATGATGGCAACAAGGAGGTTAGCAATTACAGAAATCTTTGATAACGCACTCCAAAAACCTGCCCTAGCCGTAAAGCCAGACCTTTTCCGATTGATCGCCGGCCGTTTTCCATAGCAGAAATATTATTTTGGGTGACGCCAATTAATTGACCCAGTTGGGCTTGTGTATATCCCTCACGCAAGCGGAGACCTTGGAGATAAAGTCCCTGTTCCCCGTGCGTCTTCAACTCCTCTTCAAAGTAATCGCGCCACCCTTTCTTTTTTACACGGGTGGATTTCATTTCCGTGACATTTTCACTTTCAATATGGTGCGTTTTCGTGCGTGCCCACATAAAAAACCTCAATTATTTTTTTCTTTTCATCAACTACACACCAGCAAGCCACGTAAGTTGGTTTGCCTTTTTTCAAATGGCAATGGTGCGCAGCTTTTGGAATCTTTTTTTTCTGCATTCCAAGCTTGCTATAGTTTGGCCAGCTTGGTTGCCTCGGTCCATCTTGTTCAATGTCAGTAAGAAGCGTATACGCAATAGGTCGAATAGTTGCAGGCAAATCTTTGATCTGTTTTTCCAGTTTCTTTGTCGGTTCAATTCGCCATTCTTCGTCACTCAAATATGCCTCTCATCCTGCTTATAACCACATTATATATCAAAAAATGATATGTTTGCAATATTTATAAGGAGATATCTATTTTTTCTCTTGCGAGTTGTCTGTTGATTTTGTTAGCCTGGCATCCAAAATCTTTTCGCTTTAGCCAGGTATCAAAAAAATGCTAAGAAAATTGCTGGATTACCAGTTATCGCTTGTTGAAAAAGGCAAGCGATTGCATCGCATTCGTCCATTAATTACTGCGACAGATACGTTTTTGTATGAGGCGCCTTTAAATACAATCAAACGGCCGCACATCCGCGATGCCATCGACGTCAAGCGCTGGATGGTGATCGTCGTCTTTGCCCTCATTCCCTGCATCCTCTGGGCTCTATGGAATACCGGTCTGCAGACTTTCGTATACTCAAGCGGCGACTATAAGTTGATGAATGAATACCTTAGCGGTTCAAGCACTCTGCAAGGCTATTTGGATTTTGTAGCAAAAGACAATAGGTATCTTACTATCCTCAAACTCGGCTTTCTTGCCTTGCTTCCCCTTACAATTATTTCTTATGCCGTTGGAGGCTTTTGGGAGGGGGTTTTTGCCTGCGCGCGCGGTCATGAAATTTCAGAAGGCTTCCTCGTGACGGGAATATTGTATGTTTTGATACTGCCCTCGACGATTCCTTATTGGATGGCTGCTGTAGGCGTCTCCGTTGGCGTTATTTTAGCTAAAGAAGTTTTTGGCGGCTCTGGCATGAATATCGTCAACCCCGCTTTAGCCTGTCGTGCTTTTCTCTTCTTTACCTTTCCCGGAAAGATGTCCGGCGATGTGTGGGTAGGGACGAATCCGACCTTTATCCGCCAAAGCCTCATTAAGATGAATCAAGATGCCCATACCACTCCAATCGACGGATTCACCCAAGCGACAAAACTTGCTCAATTTAACATCACTACAGAAGTGAAGCGCATTCATGTCGATGCCATTGCTTCGAACAATCTTGGCCACGATGTGACGACATATGATAGCATTGAAAAAGCCTTCAACAAATGGAACAGCCTTGGCAGCCACCAGGCGACACTTGGCGAGCTGACACAAGAGCAGCTTAAGAACTTTGTGACAACTCCTTTACCTGAAGGGGGCTTAGGATTATCTCCTGGCTATTATGAAGATGCTTATCATTTTTCGGCATTAGATCATGGCATCGGACACAATAGCGATTGGGGTTTTTTCTTTGGCGATAAGCTTGGATCCATGGGCGAAACTTCGATTTTAGCATGCTTAATCGGTGCTTTGATATTGATCTATACAGGAGTTGGATCTTGGCGGACAATGGTGGCTATGGGTCTTGGAGCCTATATAACAGCATTGTGTTTCCAATGGGGATCGAAGTTGTTGGGCGTTGACTCAGGAGCATGGCTTCCGGCGCAATATGGTTTTCCGGCATATAAGCATCTTCTCTTAGGAGGGTTAGCCTTTGGACTTGTGTTCATGGCTACAGACCCAGTTTCGTCGCCGAGCATGAATTCAGCCAAGTGGATCTATGGTGCTTTCTGCGGTCTTGTTACCATCATCATCAGAGTAATTAATCCCGCTTATCCAGAAGGTGTCATGTTAGCTATCCTGATGGGGAATGTCTTTGCTCCTTTGTTCGATTACTATGCTGTTCGCAATTACAGAAGAAGGAGTACACAGCGTGTCAGAGCCTCAGCCTAGTGCGCCAACGAGCAATGCAAAGACAATTCTTTTCATGGTATTGTTGAGTTTTGTCTGTGCGCTCATTCTTTCCGTTTTAGCAAGTGTATTGGCAAAGCCTAAGGAGATAGCCAAAGATTTAGACCGCAGCAAGGAGATGATGATTGCTGCAAAAATATTAGATTATCACGGCTATTTTTTACTCTCTAGTCATGGTAAATATATTCCTGCCAAATATACTAAAGACGGCATCTTGGTTCCTGGTAGCCCTAACGATATCCCGACCAGAGATCAGCTTATCGATGTTTATAAGAAGCGTTTGATTCCCTTTCTCGTCACTGATCAAGGTGATGTAACTACTTTTGAAAAAGCCAAAATCAATCCCGATGATTACCTCTCTGACTATCGAAAAACGGGATATTACAAACAGCCTTTTAAACTAATCTATAAAATCCTTGCAAATCCCCAGGAAGGCAAACCGGCTGATGAATCTCAGATTGAGGGATACGTCATTCCTGTGAATGGCTTTGGCCTATGGGATGCTATCTATGGCTATCTTGCTATTAAACCCGATGGCGATACCATCATCGGCATTTCGTGGTATGATCAGAAAGAAACTCCGGGATTAGGTGCAAATATCGCTGAAGAGCCTTGGCAGAGCCTATTTCCCAATAAACTCATCTTTCAAGAAAGTCCCGATGGTCAAACGAATTTTAAAACTGCACCGCTTGGAATCACGGTTGTCAAAGGCAAGGTAGCCGAGGTCCTAGGAAATTCGCCAAAAGCTAAAAGCGCTGTCGATGGCATGGCAGGAGCTACCTTGACTGGAAATGGAGTCACCGATGCCTATAAGGATGTGCTTGGCCCATACCGGCCCTTTCTGATCAAACTCCATCAAGAACATGAAAAAAATAAAAAGCCATAATGTAAGAGATTTCCTATGAGCACTCCAAAAATACCGGCTGTATCTTACTTCACAAACCAACTATGGGGCGGAAATCAGATTTTAGTCGCGGTGTTAGGCATATGCTCTGCACTCGGCGTCACTAACCGGCTCTCCGTATCGATAACAATGGGTCTTTCGGTCTCCTTTGTTACCGCGTTTTCTTCTTTTTTTGTATCGCTGTTGCGCAAAGTGACTCCCGATAGCGTCCGCATGATTACTCAGTTGGCTATCATCTCCGTCTTTGTCATTATCATCGATCAGTTTCTGCAGGCTTACTTTTTTAGCATTTCAAAAGTATTGAGTGTTTTTGTCGGTCTTATCATCACTAACTGCATCGTGATGGGCAGAACCGAAGGGATGGCAAAAAACGTAACCCCGATTCCAGCTTTTTTAGATGGATTAGGCGCCGGTATGGGTTATGCTATTGTCCTGGTCATTATCGGAGGAGTAAGAGAACTCTTCGGGTTTGGTCAGCTTTTGGGCTATCAAGTTGTTCCCGTTTCCTGGTATGCCACCGCTGAGCATCCCGATGCCTATGATAACTTTGCCTTATTTGTAAGTCCGCCAGCTGCATTCTTTTTGTTGGGAGGATTAATCTGGATTTTTAACCTCGTCAATAAAAAGACCTAACGAACAAGGAGCTAGTTTTTATGTGGATGGGCACCTATGAGCCAATAAATTTGCTAGGGCTGATCGTTCAAGCCGTTTTCATCGAAAATTTTCTTTTAGCTAATTTTTTGGGGATGTGCACTTATTTAGCCTGCTCCACCAAATTAAAAACCGCTAATGGACTTGGAATTGCTGTCGTCTTTGTTTTAACAGTGTCAGGGATTTTAAATTGGTTTGTGCATCGCTTTGTGACAAGCCCCGGCGCCTTAAGCTGGCTCGATTCTTTTGGGCTCAATGCCTCCAATGTCGACTTAGGCTTCCTAGAGTTCTTACTGTTCATTTCTGTGATCGCAGGCTTTACACAGATTTTAGAAATCGTCATCGAAAAAGTATCGCCTGCGCTTTATCTTTCTCTTGGCTTATATCTGCCCTTGATAGCAGTTAACTGCGCTATTTTAGGAGCATGTCTTTTTGCTGTGACAAGGGATTATCCTTTTTGGCCAAATATGATTTATGTCTTTGGATCGGGCGCGGGATGGTGGCTAGCCATAGCCCTCATTGCAGCAATTCGAGAAAAATTGGCCGTCTCCAATGTCGTTCCTGCTTTAAAAGGCATGGGAATTACCTTTATTATGACAGGATTAATGGCCATGGCTTTTCAAGGCTTCACTGGAATTAAACTTGCTATTCCTACTGGGGGATTGGAAAAAGCCGCAGCTTTGGCAGCACCGGCTTCGCAAGCTGAAAGAGATCTACCTTTCATAGAATCGCAACAATATCAACAAAAGAAATTGTAAAAAAAGTGTTATTGTTATATTATTTTTTAGCGACAGCAATTAAATAATCAATTAATTTGTGAAAAGTAAATGCATAAAAAAACATTATTAATATTTTTTGTTACTATCTTTCTAAATGGGAGTGCTTCAACTGCATTTGCTTCCACTTCAACCTTAGACGACATGGGATTGGGCGCTTTTTATCAAACCAGCCCCGCGGAACAACAACTTCCCAATCCTGATACTTTAAATCCTCAGTGGTGGCACTATTTTGAAGAGGACCCAACCGAACTTGCTCAAAAAGTCTCTGCTTCATATCAGCAATTACAAACTCAAATCAAAGCACTTCCAGTAGAAGAACAAGAGCTTGCAGCGCCTATTCTTAATCAGCTTTTTGTCAATTTCAATGCTTTAATTACAGCAAAAAAACAACAACCAAAAGAAATTCCTGCTCCGCAGCCTTTTCGTCAAGCCTATACGCTTGAGCAGCAGCTTGAACTTAATCACAAGATCCGAAAGCTCAAAATTGAGAAAAAAAATGAAGTCGATGAGCTGGATTCGGTGAAAAATCGCACGGTGAAAGCTCAAAAGCGCCTTGATGATCTCCTAGTGTCTTATTTAGCCATGGATCAATCCCCGAAAAAGTTTTTAGCCGGTTTGGAGATCATGGCGCAGCGCACGGCTTTAGGAGTAGCTGAAGAAAACTTACCTATTCTTGAAAATCGCATTGAAGTGCAGCAAAGTCGTTTGAATCAGCTTCAGAAAGAATTAATACTATCAAAAACGTTATTAACCGTTTCAAATTATGATGAGAATCATTTAGAGCATGAAATTCGATTAGCCGAAAGTAAACTCGAAAATGGACAAACTGAATTAGCTAGGGCAGAAAGCAACTCATTAAACCTTTTAGGTGATACAGCTTCTGATAAGTCTTTAAAATATCTTTTAACTCAAAAAGTTACGCACGCCTCTGTGAATAAAGCATTGGCTTGGACAAAGGTTGCTTTTGATAAATTAAAATACAACCTCATTATGCATATTAATAATCGCTTTGAAGAAAGCCATCATGATATGCGTAAGACGCTTGAATCTTGGAAAAATAATCTAGACTCCTTAAGCCGCCAGTTATCGGAATGGAAAAAGAATTCGCTGCGTGAACAAGATCGTGTGCGTCAAGATTATGCTATTTTGACTACGCAAAGTGACAATTCTGAAACAAATAAACTCATGCGGCTCAATCAAACCAGACGACAGGAGTCGCTAGAATCTTTATCGACCCTGCAGATCCTTGAAGATGAAATCTTCAATACCACTTGGCTCATCGACAGATTAGAAGACTACATTCAAACACATAGTTCTTTCATCGAAAGATGGTGGATGGGGTTAAACAGTTTTGCAAAAAAAGTATTGGATGGATTGATTGCTTGGCTCAATTATAGCTTATTCAAGGTCAGCGGTATTCCCATTACCTTGCTTACATTGCTAAGAATTGTCTTGATTTTGACCATCACATTTATCTTATCTAAAGTCGTCCGTACCGCTCTGATCTCCTTTGGAAATTCGCAAGGCAACATGACGGAATCCACCCTTTACACCCTTGGAAGACTCGGACATTACTTTATCCTGTGCGTAGGGGGATTAATTGCAATTTTTTCCATCGGATTGGATTTCAGCAACCTTGTCATCATCACCGGAGCCTTGACATTCGGGATTGGATTTGGTTTGCAATCATTTGCCACTAATTTCTTATGCGGTTTGCGTATCCTCTTTGAACGCAAATTGAAAATCGGAGATTATATCGAGTTGGAGTCCGGCCTTTATGGCAAAATTACGGAAATTCACGTACAAAATACTGTGATTTGCACCTCAGACGGGCGCGAAGTAATTGTTCCCAACTCCGAATTGATCGGACATCAGCTCATCAATTGGACTATGAATAACGACAATCGACGTCTGCATATTCCCTTCCAGACATCTTACAATACCGATAAGGACTTTGTTCGACAAATTGTGGTCGCAGCAGCCAAAAGGGTGCCATGCGCCCTAAGCGACAAAGAACCGCAGGTTTGGCTGGTCAAATTCGGCGACGTTGCCCTTGAATTTGAACTAGTCGTTTGGGTCAATTACAAAAGCGAGTCGTTTACCGACTCAAAAGAAGCTGATTTTCTGTGGGAAATAGAAACGGCCTTGCGCGCGCATAGCATTGAACTACCCATGCCTCAGCAGCTTTTACATTTCCAACACGTACCTAATTTTCTTAAAGAAAATGTCTCTGCACTGCATCATCCTCCTATACCTCCTATCCTAAAAGTACCAAATCACGAGAAAAACCATGGCCAAATCGGAGTTGCCCCTACGCGATCTTTACCTTGATATTGCACTACAGGCAGCTAGAAAAGGGGGCGAAGTCTTAAAAAAATATTGGGGCAAGCTTTCCCAGATTAAAGAAAAAACAATACCCGGCAATTTAGTTACGGAAGCAGACCAGGAATCGGAACGAGAAATTCTTGGCATACTAAAGAAGAATTTTCCCTCTCATGATATCATCGCAGAGGAAACCGGCATGCATCTCCTGCAGAAGTCCAACTTCTGTTGGTATGTCGATCCTCTCGATGGAACGACAAATTATGCCCATCAATATCCTACCGTTAATATTTCCATTGGCTTATTCGAAAAAGGCCAGCCGCTCGTCGCTGTTGTTTTTAATCCCTTTTACGATGAATTATTTTACGCAGTCCGAGGAAAAGGGGCTTTTTTAAACGACGAAAAAATCCATGTGTCGAACGTAGCATCCTTAGAAAAAAGCTTGCTAGCTACCGGTTTTCCCTATGATAGAAAAGAAACTAACGATAATAATTATGCTGAATTTTGCGAACTGACAAATCAGTCCCATGGTGTGCGAAGAGCTGGTGCTGCCGCCTTGGATCTAGCTTATGTCGCCGCAGGCAGGCTTGATGGCTATTGGGAAAGAGGCCTAAATCCCTGGGATGTCGCTGCAGGAGCGCTTCTCGTCCTTGAAGCCGGCGGGAAAGTCTCCGACTATAATTTGGAATCTTTCAACATAAAATCCGATCGCATTTTGGCTACCAATGGGCTCGTTCATGAAGCTATTTCCGAGGTTTTACTGCAGGTTCGAAACAAGCAAGGAATAACCACAAGATAAACTATGAAAAATATTCTCTTGCTTAGTTTTTTTTTCTGCCTGACAGCGCTTTCTGGATTTTGTCAACCGCTGCCTTGTGTATCTGAGCTTAGCTTAGAAGAAAAAATTGGACAGCTCTTGCTTGTGCATTTTCATGGCGATGAAGCCAATGAGGCGGCTAAAAAGTTAATCCATCGCGCCCATGTCGGCGGTTTTGTTTACTACCGTTGGTCAAATGGATTAAATGATCCCTTGCAAGTGCAGCTTTTAAGCAAAAGTTTGCAAAGAGAGGCTACGTTTAATGAAAAACCCATTCCACTTTTGCTAGTTGTCGACCAAGAAGGTGGCCCCATCGCCCAGCTTAAACGTGGGTTTACTCTATACCCTAGTAACTATGCCATTGCAAAAGCCGGCAGGTTATCTTGGGCAAGAGAGAGTGCTTTTTTTACAGGACAGCAACTGCGCGCTGCCGGAATTAATATGAATTTAGCGCCCGTTGTCGATGTTAACGTTAATCCCGATAATCCGGTCATTGGAGTTCGCTCCTATGGCAGCTCACCCGAAATTGTTGTAGGTTTTGCTGAAGAGGCTCTTAAGGGCTATCATCAAGCTGGAATGGCTTACTGCTTAAAGCATTTTCCCGGACATGGCGACGTTTGCATCGATTCGCATGAAAATCTGCCGCGCATTTACAAATCATTAGAAGAACTTAGGAAAATCGAACTCTTTCCTTTTAAAGCGTTGCACACCCAAGCCGACGTGATCATGACGGCGCATCTTCTTATTCCTGCATTAGATGCCGATCATTGTGTGACTCTTTCAAAGAAAATCGTCACAGGAATTTTAAGGAAAAACATTGGTTTTCAAGGATTGATCATGACCGATTCCTTAGCAATGGGAGGAATTTTGCATGAGTGTGAATCAATCGAAGAAGTCGCAATAAGCAGTTTCGAAGCAGGGCATGATCTCATTTTATTAGCCGGCGGCGGAACACTGTTTGGACAAAATAAAGGACAGGAGCAGACCGTTGACGACGTCCTTAGAGTGCATCAAGCTTTAGTGCAGGCAGTGCAAACAGGGCGCCTTGACGAGGCAAAGATTGATGAATCAGTGGAAAGAATTCTGAAGCTGAAAGCAAGGCAGCAGTTGGAACAAACGCCCTTTTTTTCTCTCAAAGATATTGCCGAGCACCAACAATTAGCTCGCGATATTGCAGAAAATTCTGTTGAAATGATTGTGCAAAAAATTGCTTTGCCCCTCGATTTTAAATCTTCTAAAGTCGGCATCATTGCACCAAGGATTGTTGAGGATGAAATCAACATGGCTTCCTTGTTTGAGATCGGCAAGGAAACAAAAATTCTATTTCTTAATGGACTTAACCCTGATGCCAAAGAATGTCAATTTGCTGCTGAAATAAGTTCTTGGGCAGATATCGTTATTTTTTGTTCTTATAATGGATGGAAAAACAAAGATCAAATTCTTCTGGCAAATGAATTATGCAAATCAGGTAAGACAATGATCTCGCTAGTTCTGAGAGACCCCCAAGACGCCGATTTCCTTTCTCAATCCAGTGTCATCATCTGCACCTATAGCCCCGTTCCTGCTTCCATAGAAGCTGCTCTAAAATTAATAGATTTTTAGCGCATCAGAGAAAATAATGTTTATTCTTGATTGCTGTAAAAAATTTGTCCCAGGAGTTATAGCCATGTCTGCAGTTATTTCAATTCACCCACAATCTGTTGTGCCTTGTTTCAATAACAAGACACATAATGAATGATTATCAAAGTGAACGCACTTTTTTTTCACAGTCATTAAAAAAAGAAGTTGAAATTGTTCAACAGGTTGCTAATGATGCTTTTTGCAACTCTAAAATAATTGCAAAGCAAAGAATCTTTGAAGGAAAGAAAATAGAAGTCCTTTACAACTATGCACCGATAGGTAAATTACAATTCCTTGTTGTTTCTAAAGAACATCGCACCAATTTTTCCGATCTTACCTCTGAGGAATATGTTGAAGCATCTAAAATTATTCAAACTCTTTGCGCTCACTATCAAAAAAAAGGGCAGAACATTGCCTATATTTTTCATAAATCAGGAAAAAGAGCTGGACAATCGGTTCCTCATTGGCACGCTCACCTGATTTTTTCCTCTTCAAAAATACAAGAATTATTCGGCTGGATTTTTACCTTAAAAAGCATGTTTATCGGGATAACACCGCTTTCTGATGAAGAACTTTCCAAACGAGTGAAAGAATTAAAGACGGAGCTTGTCCCTCTTTTAACTTAGGAATAATTTGTAGCTTTTCCGGATAAGATATTGCAAATTCAGTCTATATGCCGTTCTTACAGAACTCAATCATTCCTTTGGAGATAACCCAGGCCTCTCGCTTTCGCTTCGGCCTGGGCTATGGTATGAAGGCCTTTCAGGCCATGAAATGAAAAATTTTAAAAAAGATTGTTTTTCAACGGTCTGAAAGACCGTAATAACATAGCCCAGGCCGAAGCGAAAGCGAGAGGCCTGGGAAAAATGATAAATAAAAAAAGAGTTCTGTAAGAACGGCATAAATTTTGGGATTTCAGTTCATTTATGCAAAAATCGGTTTGATTAAAGGGTGATTTTCAGTTTTTTTCTTGGGATACAAAGAAGTCCAAGCAAAACGGAAAACCAAAGTGTTGTCAAGCGTATGACGATGGTGACAGCGACAGCGTCATAGGCCGGCAGTTGGTTTAAAAGTAGCAATTGAAGCATGGTCATTTCTGCACCTCCTAAACCACCTGGAAGGAAGGTCACAGCGCCGATGAGCAGTGAAAAAGCATAGATGAAAAGGGCTGTAAAAAGGGAGATGTCGCTGCCTAAAATGGAAAGCATATAATAGAAAGCGATGCCTTCAGCGCTCCAGGCGAGAACTCCTAAAATGATCCCTTTGATTAGTACGGGGGCGCGAAAACAGTTGCGAAAGGCTAAAACTGTTTCGATGATAAATTCGACAGCATGAGCAAAACGCTGAGGAAGCTTCCTTTTAGCGTATTTCTCCATAAAAAGAAGCCAGTTCTCTTGCTGTACAGCAAATAAAACAAAGACAATCACAAGCCCGACTAGAATAACAATAGGGCGTGCATCGGCATATAACCAAAGTCCGCAGGATGCAATAATCACAACTGCTATCAGGTCAGAAAGCCTCTCCGATAGAAAAACTCCGAAACTTTTTCGATAAGCTACGCCGTAGTCTTTTAAAAAAATGCTTCGAAAGGCCTCGCCTGTTTTCCCAGGGGTCACAGTCAAGGCAAAACCTGCTAAATAAATCCTTAAGCTGCTTTTCCAAGGGAGTGTATGCCCCACAGCTTTTAAAAAGCTTTGCCAGCGTAAAAAACGCAAGGCGTAGTTGATTAAAGAGAGTATTAAAGCGACAAATATGCCTTTTGTACCTACTTTTGCGATGGCATTAAGAACATCTTGCCATCCGCCCCATAGGCTAAACAAAAAATAGCCAATAATACTAATGATGATAGTCGTAACCAAGGCAATGAAACGCCAGCCGGATAAAAAATGCACCTCTTCAGACGGTGTACTAGAATGACTTTTATTTTCAAGAGGAGCTTTTAGGTCATTCATACTTAATCCTTGTTAGCTGACAAGGTAAAGAGTCACAGAAAGCCAGCATAAGACTGAGGCGATGATGTGCGGATCTTTGAGAAGGTCCCGAGTGGGGTCGCCCCCGCTATTGCGATGATGTAATAGAAAGATGTAGCGGAAAATGGCATAAATGACAAAAGGCACGGTGTAAATTAAATTATCGGTCTGATGGATGCGGATAGTTTCAGAGCTCATGGTGTAAAGGCTGTAGGTAATGATGACGCCGGTGGCGCAGATGGCTATGGTCTCATCTAAAAAGACAGGTCCGTAATTTTCGAGCACTTTGCGATGATCTTGTTTGTTTTCGCTAAGAGCTATAATTTCGGCTCTTCTTTTTGCAAATCCAAGAAAAAGAGTGATCATAAGACCGCAGAGCAGAAGCCATTTGGAAGGTGGCAGGCCAACTCCTGTTGTTCCTGCTAGGATGCGCAGCATAAAGCCGGCTGCGATGCAAAAAACATCTAAGATGACGACATGCTTTAAATAAAAAGAATAAGCTAAATTTAAGAGAGCATAGATGAAAATAATGATCAAAACCTTGTAAGAAGCCAGTAATGCCACAGCAACGGCAAGCAATCCCATGACAATGGAAACGATAATTGCGCAAGGGATGGATACTCTATTGGCAGCAAGAGGCCGGTTCTTTTTTTTAGGGTGATGGCGATCGCTTTCGCTATCTAAGATATCATTCACAACATAGATGCAGCTTGATGCAAACGAAAAAGCAATAGCAGCAAGCAATACAGTCAGAAAAAAAGAAAGGTTATTCTGTTGATTGCTGAATAAAAAGCCGGTGAAGACAAAACCGCTTTTTATCCATTGCATCGGACGGATGAGTTTTATTAAGTCCTGAGGATGATTCATCTTAATTTCCCTTGAGAAAAATTGTCATTATACAACTCTAAGGATTCCTTAAATTTTAGTGCATTCTTCGATAATATGGGAAATCGGCTATCTCGAGCAACTCCTTATCGCCTTCGCTGTCGCCATAAGCGTATAGACAGAAATTTTCCCGCGGTCCAACTAGCTCTAGCAAACGGCGCACTTTTTCAGACCCCCGACAATTTTTTCCTATGAGTTTTCCTGTGGCTAGGCCTTTGTTATCGCTCTCCAAGCGCGAAGAGATCACATCTTGAAAGCCAGTATAATTAGCCCAAGGATGAAGGTAAATGTCTAAAGAAGCGCTGATTAAGATGCAGCGATGCCCTTGGTTTAAGTGCCACTGAAGGCGTTCCAAGCCTTCGGGCTTGACGAGGCGGTTAAGCTTGCCATAGGCAAAATCCTTGCCTAATTTTCTGATCTCCTCAATAGGCCTACCCCCAAAAAAGGTCGTAAGAATTTCCTCCTTCACCTGCTGCCTTGAGATCTTTTTCAATAAACACTTGATTAAAGAAGGAATATGTTTGCCTATCTTGCTTACAACTACAGCGAGACCTTGGGCATAAAGCAGAAATGGAAAAAGGGAATCGCAATAAGTGAGTGTGCCGTCGAAGTCAAAGGCGGCGACGATGGGAACTGTGTTTTGCTTGGAACTCATGGTTATAGCTTAAGCCGTTTAAAAATTCTTTCAGGAATGGATTTGATGATCATCATAATGTAGCGCCAAAACCAGGGAATATAGACGACATCTTGTGACTTATTTAAAGACCCTGCGATCTTCTCACCAACATATTTTGGCGAAGCCACTAAAAAAAGTCCAGGAAGACCAAAGGTCATGGATGTATCGACAAAACCCGGCTTAACCGTAATGACGCGCACTCCTGCATGAAATAGGCGATTGCGCAATCCTTCTAAAAAGATATTAAAGCCCCCCTTAGCAGCCCCATAAACGTAATTGCTTTGACGCCCGCGATCCCCAGCTACTGAGGTGATGCCGATAATAAACCCTTGGCCTTGTTTGGCTAAATAATTAGCACCAAGAGAGAGAATAGAGCAAGCTCCTGTAAAATTGCGGTCGATCATACGATGGGATAAATTAAAATCATTGATGGCCATCTTTTGATCGCCCAAATCGCCGAAAGCAAGCAAAATTCCTTCCAATCCTCCCAAGTTCTGGATGACTTGCTGAAAAAAATGAGGGTGTTCGCCGAAAGCTTCAGCATCGAAGCTTGCATACTTGACTTCAACGCGAAAGCGAATTCTGATGTCTTTAGCAATGCGGTCAAGTTCATCTTCATCGCGGGCAGCTAAAAATAAGGAATGTCCCTTGGCGGCAAAAGCATGTGCTGCCGCGCGTGCAATTGATGATGTTGCTCCTAAGATCAAGATGCCTTTTTTCATCGCTTGCCCTCCATGCGCAGCCTGCGCGACAGATCGGAAGAAAATTTGTCTTCAGGGTCGACATCGGCTTTGATTTTTTGCCAAGCATTGAAGCGCGGGTACATGCTGCGAAAAGTTTCTGGTTGCATGCGGGCATCTTTAGCGAGGTATCCGCGACCTTCATATTTCAAAACCAGATTATCGAGATGATCAAGAAAGGGGAAGAGCTCTGGACCGGAGATAGGCAGATCCAATGCTAGAGTATAGCCTTCTTTGGGAAAGGAAAGAAAGCCTTCACTTTCGCTTCCAAAGCGTTTAAGGACGGCTAAAAATGAAGCGCGCTTGCTTTTAACAAATTCTCCGAGGATGACATGCAAGGCCTCCTGAGCTGTCTTAAAGGGTACAACGAATTGATATTGCAAAAAGCCCTGCTTGCCATAAAGGCGATTCCAATGATTGATAGAATCCAAAGGATAAAAATAGCGATCGTAATCAAGAAGAAATGGAGAGGTCTTAGATTTTTGAATTTTGCAGTATAAGGAGTTGAAGGCGCGTACGCTCCAAGAGTTTAATGCCCATGCAGGGAAGTAGAAGGGCAAGGAGATCTTTTTGGAAGCTTTGATCTGGTAAGGATCGGATATATGCGCCGGCAGATCTTTTTTGGCGGCGTGATGGGCATTCATGACGATGCTGCGCCCAAAGTTTTCACCGCCCGATAAGCAGTCGATCCAAGCCACGGAGTAGCGGTCATCCAATTGCTTATTTTCTAAGATGGCAAGGACGGCATCGAGATTTTTCGCAAAGTGATGCTGCACCTGCATGTAAGCAGTCTCGATGGGGATGAGCTGCAGAGCCATTTCGGTGATGATACCGGTGAGTCCCATGCCGCCAACGGTGCCCCAAAAGAGTTCAGGATTCTGCTTGGGAGAGCAGCGCCTTTTTGATCCATTGGCAAGGAGGAGTTCAAATTCATTGACATGGGCGCCAAAGGTGCCATCGACATGGTGATTTTTGCCATGGATATCAGCAGCTAGGCATCCGCCTAGGGTCACATATTTCGTACCGGGAGTGACAGGCAAAAACCAGCCTCTGGGAATAAAGGTTTCTAAAATCTCTTCTAAGGAGGTTCCAGCTTCGGCTTTGAGAACACCGGTTTTTTCATCAAAAGCCAAGAAGCGATTAAGGCGTTCCATCAAAATGACATCGCGATCGGTATTTAAAGCTGCGTCACCATAGCTGCGGCCGAGTCCACGCGCGATAATGTTCTTAGCGTCAACATGCAGTTGATGAAAGCGCTCTGGGCGCTCAACGATGGCTTGGTTTGCGGGATAGTTTCCCCAGCCTGAAAGAGTCATTTTGTTTTTCATGAAATCTACTTGATTTTAAGCTCACTGAAACAATAGAAAGGGCACGGTTTGCTTGTCAATGTTGAAATGAATGAATTGTAGTGCAGCATGCAAAATTCAACCACAGAGTCACGGAGCCACAGAGAAGAGAAATTCAATAAGCTTTTGACTATGAAGTATTGAATTTTGTGAGGGGAATGAATTTTTTTAAGGAGTCTGTTATGAGTTATTTTAGTGCTATTACGACAGAAAATGAAACTGATTTATTAACGCGTAAAATCATTGGAGCTGCCATTGAGGTTCATCGTAACTTAGGGCCAGGCTTGCTGGAATCGGCCTATGAGGTGTGTCTTGCTTACGAGCTGCAGCTGCTAAATCTTAAAGTTGAACGGCAGCAATTATTGCCAATCGTATACAAAGGTATTAAATTCAATTGTGATTATCGCATAGACCTAATTGTAGAAGATGAGGTGATTATTGAAATAAAATCAGTAAAGGATCTGGCTACGGTTCATGAAGCTCAATTGCTATCCTATCTCAAGTTGAGAGGTGGCGGGATAGGGTTACTGATTAATTTTAATGTCTCTTTGCTCAAAGATGGAATTCGTCGATTGAAGGTTTAGCCTTTCTCGGTGCCTCTGTGACTCTGTGGTTGAATTTTGCGTAAGGCCTAAAAAAGCTTTTTGCCAGTGGCTAGGAGTTTGTTTCCGCTGTCCACGTTGGCTTTGGCCGCCTTCTTCCAGTCTGTGTAGATCTTATGCAATTTAGCATCGGTTAAATCTGCTTGAGTCGGTTGAAAAGAAGTTGTGATCGCATACTTTTTTACAAATTCATTAAAGCTTGGGCTCTTTAGGGTTCGCTTTTCTCTAAAGACTTTGCGGCTAGCTAAATGAATGATGCCAGCGCAAGCTAGACAAAGACCCCCAATAGCCTGGACTCCAAAAGATCCTAATGTTAAAGGTATCGCAAGGGGAAGGGGTATAAACAGATGACCAAGCCGTTGTATGATAAAACCACTAAGAATGCCGACGCCTAAAAGAGACAAACCTCCCAAATGCAAAACTTTATGTGCTGTTTTGAGTCTTTTTGCTCTTTTAAGGAGAACCTCGCTGTTTTGAAGGCCCTGCGATTTTGGCCTTTTTGCAGGGCTTAATTTTTGAAAGTTTTCACGCCATGCCTCGACGCTTTGGCTTGTTCTATGATCGAAAGCTTGTGTGTTTTTAATAAACTCTTGCGCTTGCTTTTGCCACGCTGCTTTCTTGGGAAGATTTTTTCTGTAGAGATCTTGATAATTTGTCAGAGGAGATGCAAGCTCTTGCTCTGCTTTAGCTGACAAAAGAGTTATTTTATTATGGGTAGTATTAAAAGCGATAAAGGTCATAAAAATCCCATAAAAAAAGTGTCAAATATTATAAAATAATTACTTTCAAGTCAGTTTTTGTTTTTAACGGCGTCAAAAAACATTAATTGCACTTTGATTAAATATACAATAATAAATTAAATGTTGCAAAGAGTTTTTAAATAAAGAGTTAAATGGCCGAAACGTTTTCAATGTCAAAAGGATGAATTCGAAGATGTTTATTTGTAATTTCGTGTTTTTTCTTTTTTAATTCATTATTTGAATCCAACTCATTATAGATATTTCTGAAGTCTTCGTTACTTGCATCTAAAAAGTTAAGGATAGAAAGTCTGATGTGCAGCTCTGTTGAAGGAGTAATCAAAGCAAAATCATTTTCTTTAGATTCCCACTTCGTTACAGCTTGACGTGTTTGACCTAAATGTTGAGCAAACTGGGTATAATTCATTTTAAAGTACTGCCGAATGAAACGCACTTCATTACCTGTAAGAGGAATAGGTTTTTTTGCTAAAAGTTCAATTACAACGCGTTTTAATGTGTTGTAATTGATATCAGCCATTTCCTCTCCCCAATATTTTTTCATTGGAAAATTATATAGGTCAATAGGAAAGCCTAATCCATAATAAGTAAATTTTTTTTCTTTTTTCTTATCCATAACAACACCTAACTTGCTTTTGAAATATTTATTACAGTAACAATGAGAAGCATATTTTCGTCAAAACCAATAATAACTCGAAGCAACTCATCTTGTAATGTTTTACCTTCAAATGCGTATTTCCAGCTTTGATGTATATCACAGAAATCATCTCTGTTTGGGGATCTCCAACCGTTTTCAATCACATACAATGCGTCTTCTTCAGTAATCATACGCTCATACTTTCTACCTTCTGCATGAGCTGTGTATCTATAGAAACCCGTTGTGATACATTGTTTCGCTTTTCCCGTGACATTTTCAATCTTAGAAGGGCGAGGCTTTTTCTTCATTTCTCTAGCTTCATATGTAGATATCTATATGGTAACTCAGTTGCGTTTAAAAAGCAAGCTTTCAGTCTGATTTTTAACCGACTTGTGACGCAATCTCGACTGAAAAAACCGTGTATAACTGAGTATAAGTAGGTATAAAAAATGGACCCTAGTCCAAGCTATGGAGACATGGCATTTACAGTGCCATTGTTTGATGAGTTCATGATCCGAGCGATGTCTGTGTTTATAACTCCAATCGGGTCCAAATCCAACTTTGAGTCCGCTTGGAGTATAAAGTATGACACTGAATTAATTTTTTGTTAGAACACCTCTCTTAACTAATTCTTTTTTCATTTGTTCCTTGAGTTGATCAGCGCTTATATTTCCATAGATATAATTGTTTCTTTGCTCTTCTTCAAATTTAACAAAATCGGGATCTTTAGCACGGTAAAGTCGTTCATTGATAATCCCTTTAATATGGCGATTGAAAGAGTATTCATCGCGGATGAAATCGCTAAATTCCTTAGCCTGTTCTATTAAGAGTTTGTTTTCCAAAATCTCTTTGGGGTGATTATCCATTTCTCCAAGGAATTTAGATAAAGGCGCTTCTTCTCCAAATTTTCTGATAGCTAGATCTCGAAGATTTATGGCTAGCTGTCTTTTATGACCAGCCATTTGATATGCGGGGATTTTTCCGTAACTTAAAGCTTGGGTTAACGAATGATCACCGGTACACCCTACGAGAGGGGCACTCATGAAAGTGATCAATTTGAAGTCTTTTTTGGATAATGTTCCAGGATTGATAATACGGAGCACTTTGCCTTTTTCTTGAATTGGAAAGACAATCTCATTTTTTTTGTTGTTATCGTAATCGATCCATGTCACCGAGGCTATTCCTTGTTTTTTAAGTAATTCAATATCGATATTTTTTTCTATTTCTTCCTTGGAGTTCATTTTTCTTCGGCTTGGGAAACAGATATCGATGGACTTATCAGGATAGTGTTTCGCAGAAAATTGGACGGCTTCATTGAAAAAATTTGATTTACTCGCTTGATAGCACATAAATAATTGATGAGAAGATGTATAATTATCAATTTTTTCTTGACTGGGATGCGAAGTAGTAAAGAGGAGGTTATTAAGGTTGTCATTTTCTAGTGCCCTCCAGGAGGGATCTTTAATTTTTTGAGTAAAAACTCCTAAAGGCGTCCCCAGGCCTAACTGTAATTTAAGATCAAAGCTTTGCGATGCCATATTGGTGTCTTTATCATAT
>Ga0207105_1041_pt1 | contig 31504 bp, 30 predicted proteins | sample Alteio_BWMinHeat_77_FD_153569 | JGI IMG/M metagenome (GOLD analysis project Ga0207105, IMG submission 153569) | Enriched cells from forest soil in Barre Woods Harvard Forest LTER site, Petersham, Massachusetts, United States -... | ecosystem: Environmental > Terrestrial > Soil > Temperate forest >... | reverse complement strand
TCCCCTGCTCTTCTATCGAAAAGGCCCCCTCAGCGGAGCTCAAGCCCAACCAAAAAGACACCGACACGCTGCCCGCATTTGACGTGCTGGACCATATTTTGCAGGGGTATGTGGAAGATTGTCTTTCAGCCGAAGAGATCGCCAAAAAACATCAGCTCTCCTTGGGACTTGTGAAAGCGATCATTCACAAGATCCACCTCGCAGAGTACAAGCGGCGCCAAGCGGCCCCCGGGATCCGCGTCACCAAGAAGGCATTCCGCGTCGGCAGACGCTATCCCATCGTCCAGAAGTGGATGTAGGGCTTAAGCTTCTTTCCATGCGAAGGGAAGGATATCTGCCAGCGACTCGGCGTTGTGGCGCAGGAGCATGAGGCGATCAAAGCCGACGGCGACGCCGCAGCAATCGGGCAGTCCGAGTTGCAGAGCTGAGAGAAAATTTTCATCGAGCGGAAGCGCTGATTTATTATCTGCTTGGCGCTGGGCGTTCGCGAGATGCAGGCGGGCTCGCTGTTCCACAGGATTACACAGCTCATGCGAGCCGTTGGCAAGTTCAATGCCTTTATAGAAAATTTCAAAACGTTCGGCGACGAGTTCTCCACCCACGGTGGTCATGCGGCCGAGTGCCGCTTGAGCGGGTGGAAAATGGGTAATCACGGTGAGCTCGTCTTTGCCGAGATGCGGCTGGACGACGAAGGCCATCCGATATGCGGTAAAGGTATCCGGCGTCCACTCTGCGCCCTCGGGAGGAGGAACGGCGTCTTTTGCGTAAGTGTCCAGCGCTTCCTTATAGGAAAGGCAGCGGGAAGGAATAGGACCTAGAAAAAGATAGATGAAGTCGATTGTTTCTTCAATGAGTCCTGTGTAGGTGAAATTGCGGCGGTACCATTCGACCATTGTAAATTCAGGATTATGGAGGCGGCCAAATTCCCCCTCGCGAAACACATGGGAGAGTTGATAGATATCGCCGATGCCTTGAGCGAGCAGCCTCTTCATTGCATATTCCACTGAGGAGTGGAGATAGCGATTGCAGCGGGTTTCGATGATGTCGATATGAGCATCGACAGGCGCTGCCCCGCTCAATACGGGACAATCGACCTCAAGAACATTCCGCTGTGCAAAAAACGCGCGGGCCTTAGCGAACATGGCCCCTCGGTCCTTGAGGCGGTCGATTTTAGATTCTTGAGACATAATCACCGGTGCGTGTGTCCACCTTAATTTTATCCCCTTCGTTGCAGAAGATAGGGACCTGAATCTTTGCGCCGCTATTGGTCATGGCAGGCTTCAGGACGCGGCCGGAGGTGTCGCCGCGCAGGCCCGGGGCTGTTTCCGTGATGACCATTTCCATGAAGGTAGGAGGCACAACCTCGATCGGCTCGCCCTTGTAGAACACGACATCATAGAGAACCTCTTCCATGAGCCACTGATCTTTATCGGCGATGAGCGAATTGGGGATCGTGATCTGATCGTAGGTTTGATCATCCATGAAAATCACACCGTCGGCCTCTTTGTAGAGCATCCGCATTTTTGTCTCGTTGACATCGGCCTCATTGAGTTTTTCTCCCGACTTGAAAGTCCGCTCAATGACGCGGCCTGTTTTGAGGTGGCGCAGCTTGACGCGGTTAAAGGGCTGTCCCTTGCCCGGTTTGACAAATTCATTGGAGACGATATTGTAGGGCTCCCCTTCAATTTCTACCTTGACGCCGCTGCGAAACTCATTGGTGCTGATCTGTGCCATTTTTGTTATCCTTCGGTTTGAACGGTGCGCTCGCCGCAATCCCGCCCCTTTAAGGGGCGGGCTTTGGCGGGCTTTTTTATATACAAAAGTCCTTAAACCGTCGAAGAATCTCCTCCCCTTCAGGGGAAAGGAGTTCTTCAACCAGCCCAGGGAAGACTAAAGCTTCCAAATGGGGGCTATCGTAAAAAGGACCAATTGTGATTTATTGGGATTTAATTTTCAAATGGAGATTCAGGTATGGCTGCGGAGTTTCGAGAAGAGCAGTTCGCCCACGACACCTTAGAGCGCTACTCTGGGTGCCCCGTCGCAGAATTTCGGTCGAATTTAATTTTGACTAATTTCCCCCGCTACGTCGATTACTTCGCCAAGTCTAGAGGCGTTCCCGTCATTGAGGGATCGATGTTCAAAGTGGCCCACTCTCCTCAAGACGATGTGAGTATTTTAGATTTTAAAATCGGTTCTCCTGCCGCCTCCCTCGTAGTCGACCTCTGCTCGTTTATGCCCATCAAGGCGAGCGTTCTCCTCGGTATGTGCGGAGGCCTCAGGCGCCGCTATGTGGTGGGGGACTACCTGGTCCCCGTCGCCAGCATCCGGGGTGAAGGGACCTCCGACTTTTATTTTCCGCCCGATGTGCCGGCGCTCGCCAACTTTTTGATGCAGAAGGCGGTGACCGAAGTGCTGGAAAAACAGAAAGCGGTCTACCACATCGGCATCACCTTTACGACCAATACCCGTTTTTGGGAGTTTAACGAAGAGTTCAAGAACCGGCTCAAGGCCTCCAAAGCGCAGGCGATCGAGATGGAGTGCGCCACCCTTTTCATGGCGAGCTACAAGCGGAAGTTCACGCTGGGAGCTCTGCTCCTCGTTTCCGATCTTCCCTTGAACAATGACGGGATCAAAACCAAAAAAAGCTCCGAATCGATCTTTGAAAAGCACATGGCCGACCATGTGGAGAAGGGGATCGAGATATTGAAAGTCGCCCGCGTCATGCAATCGAAGCATGTGAAGGGCGCCTACCACCGCAATCTGGGCATGGAGCCTCCTCCGGCATAATTTGCACCCCCAACGAAATAATTGACGAATAGGGCTTTCTATGTTATTTTCTAGGTTCGTATTGGGAGGCAATATGCTAGAAGAGTTGCTCGCAAAGCCAGAAAGTAAAACGATGGAGTTCAAGGAAAATGCCCAATCGATTCAAAAGATCGTCCAAACAGTGATCGCATTTGCCAACACGCCGGTGGGACCCTCATTATTGGAGTCAAAGGGGATACTAAAGAAGTTGTTGGAGTGGCAAATATCCTTGAAGATGAAGAGCGGGTGGCCAACGCTGTCGCCGATTCTGTAAGCCCATCTATTCTGCCAAGCATACAATTCCATTCCTGGCGAGGGCGGGATATGCTTATTGTGACTGTCCCTCATGGATTTGGTCCGTTTTATCTCAAGTCTAAAGGAGAACACGATGGCGTCTATGTCCGCCTTGGGTCAACAAACCGCATCGCTGACGCATCCCTTATTGCTGAGATTAAACGACTCAAAGAGCACATTTCGTTCGATCAATCGCCTGAAATGAAATCAACGTCCAATGATCTGGATTTTGAGCTTGCGCGCGACTTGTTTTCCCCACTCAATAAGCCTTTTACAAAAGCCGCCGCCAAATCGTTAGAGCTTCTGGTAGATTATCAGGAAACTCAATACCCAACAAAAGGGGGGCTTCTCCTTTTTGGAAAGGATCGCGACCGGTTATTCCCGGATCCTTTGATTCGAATGGCTCGATTTGAAGGCGACACAAAAAGTGAGGTAATTGATCAGGCGGAAATCAAAAGCTCGCTACCACTTGCCATTGATGAAATGCTTGCCTTCATCCAGAGAAATGTTTCTATGGGAGCTAAAATTCATTCAGCCCGAAGAGAAAACATCCCGGAATACCCTCCCGCGGTAGTAAGAGAAACGGTCATTAATGCAGTCCTACACGCAGACTATTCAACTCAACGATCTCCGATCCAAGTTGCTATTTTTGATAATCGGATGGAGATCACTAACCCCGGCCCCTTGCCTTTCGGGTTGAGTTTGGAAACTGCCTTATCCGGTGTTTCTCAACTCCGCAACAAGGTGTTGGCTAGGGTGTTTCGGGAATTGCAGTTAATCGAGCAATGGGGGTCCGGGTTCAATCGTATCTGTAACATCTGCCTTCAGCAAAATATTGTTGCACCAAAATTTGAAGAGCTGGATCACTTTTTCCGCGTAACCCTCTTTCCAAGAACGGCAACCATTGTTCCTTCCGAACTCTGGCATGTCCCTATCATCAAGTACCTCGAACAGCATGGCAAAATCTCTGCAATGGAAGCGGAGAAGATTTGGAAATTAAGTCGCAGAACTGCTACCAATCGCCTAAAAGCCATGTGTCACGAAGGAGTGCTCGTCGAGCTCTCTACCGGTCCCTTTGACCCCTACAAAACCTTTATTTTAGCTGAACCTAGAAATCAACCTAGAAAAACCTAGAAGTCTGATTTTTCTAGGTTGATTTCGCCGTTTTGTTGCACGGGACGCAGCCCTTTCCTGAAGATCTGGAAATTACCTTGGTTGGATGGACGGTTGTCAAAAAGACCCCGTAAAAGCTTCGTTTAGCTGAACCTGGAAATCAACCTAGAAAAACCTAGAAGTCTGATTTTTCTAGGTTGACTTTTGCCATTGCTGGGATTTAAGCGACCACATTCATAAATTTCATGACGGCATCTCAAGGGATTTTTTTTAACGCTTATAATAACCAAGGCGTGGATGACATTTATATGATTTCAAGAGCCTTGGCCAACAATCTTTTAAGAAGGGAGGAGATACCTAGCGAGGCGATTGATATTGCGGAGGGGTGTAAAGATTTCTTTTAAAAAGGAGTAGTTGCCTCAAACGACCATCAGTTTCAAGTGGAATGAAAATTTCTGATCTGTCATCCTTGCTAAAAAATTTTAGGAGAATTGTCCATGGCAACGAAAACCATCAAAGGCCGTCGTACCAAAGCAGAGATCCAGCAGGAATTCGCTGCGCTGACAGAAGAAGCCGCTGCGGATAAAGCCTCCGCTTCCTCGAAAGAAGAGCTGGCGTATCAGTTGAAGGAGACGGAGATCCGCGCTGCGGTGAGTGAAATTTCTGTAGAAGTGATCATCCGCAAGCTGGCCGATCTCAATGCGGAAATTTCCAAGTCTCTGGGCAACCTTTCAGAAAAACTCATCGGTGAAGTCAATCTCCTCAATCGGGTCAAAAGCGCAATTTTTATCGAAAACGAGCAGCTCCAAAAGTTGCACAAGATCGATGTCGCTGCGACAGCGCTCGATCAGCTCATCGAGGATTATCATGAGCAGAGAGCGGCGTTAGAACTCGAAATCGAGACAATGCGAGCCGAATGGGCGAAAGAGACGAAAAGCAAAGAAGAGTCAGCTGTTGAATACGAGAGAAGTTTGAAAAACGGTCGTGTGAGAGAAGCTGAAGAGTACAAGTACAATCGAGATCTCGAGCGTAAAAAAGATCAAGATAAGTATGAACAGGAATGTTTGCTGAAAGAGAAGCAGAATCGGGATAAGCTGGAAGTGTTGGAGAAAAATTGGCAGGTGCGTGAAGAGGCGCTTCGTACGCGTGAGACCCATCTTCAGGACTTACAGAAAGCGGTGGATGCATTTCCTGCACGGCTCAAGGAAGAGGTGGAGAAAGCCCGCAGCGAGGCGGTCGCGCACACTGAGCAGCGTTTCTCTCAAGAATTTTTGATGGTCACAAAAGATCGAGAGTCGGAGCAGCGGATCAGCACGATGAAAATCCAATCTCTTGAGAGTGTGATGGAAAGCCAAAAGAATCAAATCGCACAACTCCAGAAACAGCTGGATGACGCAAAAAAAGAGGTCAAAGAAATTGCTGAAAAAGCCATCGAAGGAGCTTCCGGAGCCCGGGCGCTATCGCACATCAACCAAATTGCCATGGAGCAAGCAAAAAACCGTTCATCCTCGAGTTAGGGGAAACGTAATTCACTTCTTTAGAAAAATCTCTTGTCTAGTGTATTATTGAGCTTCTTCAATTTTACAGGAGGCACGCCATGAGTACACCAATAGGCAATATTCCAACCAATGAAAGACCCGCTCCCGCAGGACAAACACCCCCTTCTCCGGCTGAGCACAGCGCGGGCATCAGCGATACGCCCACTTCTTTATGTTGCCTATGCGGAGATGCGAATGATTCGATTTTCACGCAGGTTTGGACAAGCATCTCTTCCTTTTTATCTTCAATCTGGACCTGGTTGATGGGATGGTGCTTTACACAAGAGACCCCAGCAAGCAGGGCGGTTGCTCCCGCAGCTGTCGTAGTAAATCCTACAGCCGCGAGCGCCCCGGCACCGGTTGCTGCAAGTCCGGTGGTTGCTCCCCCGCAGGTGGAGCCTTTACCAAATCCCCCCGTCGTGAGCGCGCAAGCGCCGCGTGCTCCGAGTCCGGTAGCGGCTCCCGAACCTGTAGCAACTCCTGCCGCTGCGAGTCCGGAGTCTCCAAGATCTGCCCGTTCGGACGCGCCTTCTGCACCGGAAGAGGATTTAGCAAGTCCGGCGATGACGCAATTGCGCAATGAACTGATCGGTCATGCGAAAATGTCTATGATAGACCTGGCCGCAGAGGCATTCCCCCATCTGACTGCAATCGATTGTAAAGCTCTTTTGATTTTCAAGCTAGGCGGGCACCTGCTCACATTAGCTAGGGCAGAAGTGCGTCAGGCCTACAGTCCGAAGAACCAAATGCCTTTTTTGGCATCTGGCACAGCTGCATTAGTTGAAGCCCTTAAGACTCGCTCGGTCATGCCCAATGCACAGATGGAGATCAAGTTGATGCTGATAGAAAAGGATCGAGAAGGGCGCGTGCAAAGGCATACGTGCGCTTCTGCGGTGACTCCCACATCTACTTCAGGGGAGCCTGCATACTTTACAGATCGGCCCACGCCTGATCACATGAGAAGCAGCATGACCGAGCTCCTGGGAGATTGGGGAGTGCAGGCGCACGGCAATCAAGCGCCCGAGTGGGCCCGAGCGGCAGATTTGGAATTTAGTGCTGTCCAGAATCAACGGGAACTGCTGGAGCTTTGGATTACCCAGTGATTAATTTTTCATATGAACGATTTCAACAGTTCAATGACCCTCTCTTCTAGCTCTTTCGGTGTCTTAAACCGTGGTAATGTAAAGGATTTTTTGAGGGGCGGTTTTTCAGCGAGAAGGGTGAGCGCGCTGAACTTCAGCAGGGTGAACTGGTGCTGCGAGGCATAGAGGCGCAGGCGGGTGAGGTGGTAGAGGAAGTCGACGGAGGCCGGCGGGGGGCCGAAGCGGTCGGAGAGCTCGGCAAAGAGCGCATCGACTTCCGCAAGCGAGGTCGCATCGCCAAAGCGGTGGTAGATCTCGAGGCGGAGGGACGTTTCGCCGATGTAGGTCTCGGGCAGGCGCGCTTCAAACGCGAATTCCATTTTTGTTTCAATGAAGTTAGGCGCAATTTTTCTCTGGAGCGCATCGATGGTGCGCTTGAGGAGTTTGCAGTAGAGATGAAAGCCGATGGTGGCGATCTGACCCGATTGCTGCGTGCCGAGGATGTCGCCGGCGCCGCGGATCTCGAGATCGCGCATGGCGATCTTCATGCCTCCGCCGTAGCCGGATGATTCGATGAGGGCCGAGAGGCGCTTGCGGGTCAGCTCGGGCAGTTCTTTGTGCCGCGGGGTGAGGAAGTAGGCAAACGCGGGGCGATTCCATCTGCCGACTCTGCCGCGGAGCTGGTAGAGGTCGGCGAGACCAAATTGGTCGGCGCGGTCGATCAGGATCGTGTTGGCGTTGGGGATGTCAATGCCGTTTTCGACGATGGTGGTGGCGACAAGGATGTCGGCTTGGCCTGTTTTGAACGAGTGGAAGATGGTGTCGAGCTCGTCTGCGGCCATCTGGCCATGGCCGATGACGATGCGCGCTTCGGGGAGGAGCTTTTGGAGCTCTTCGCCGATTTGATAGATGGTCTCCACGCGGTTGTGGATGAAGAACGCTTGGCCGTCGCGTGAGAGTTCCCGGAGGAGCGCGGTGTGGATGAGGGCGGGCTCGCGGGGCGCGAGGATGCTCTTGATCGGCAGGCGGTCTTGGGGCGGTGTGTTGATGACGGAAATTTCTTTGGCGCCGACGAGAGAAAGGTAGAGGGTGCGCGGAATGGGGGTCGCCGAGAGGGTGAGGCAATCGACGCCGATTTTGAGCGCCTTGAGGTGCTCCTTGGCGCGGACGCCGAAGCGCTGCTCTTCATCAATGATGAGAAGGCCGAGGTCTTTGAACGCGACATCTTTGCTGATGATCCGGTGGGTGCCGATCAGGATGTCGATCTGGCCTGCGGCAACTTTTTCTAGGGTCTCTTTATTTTCTTTGGGGGTTTGGAAGCGGGAGACTCTGCCGATGGTGATGGGAAACCCGGCCATCCGCTCGCAAAAACTTTCATAATGTTGGAGGGCGAGGACGGTGGTGGGGACGAGGACGGCGACCTGCTTTTTTCCATCGCAGACGGCCTTGAAGGCGGCACGCATCGCCACTTCGGTCTTACCGTAGCCGACGTCGCCGCAGATGAGCCTGTCCATGGCCTTTCCGGAAATCATATCGCGCTTGATTTCGCCGATCGCTCGGAGCTGGTCCTCGGTCTCGACAAAGGGAAATTCTTGTTCGAAATGGTCCATGAGGCTGCCGTCAGGAAGATAGGCAAAGCCGCCTTGGATCTCCCGCTCGGCGCTGAAGCGGAGGAGGTCTTTGGCGTAACCGATAATCGCCTTTTCGGCGGAGGCCTTTGTCTTGTTCCAGCGAGAGCCGCCCAAGGTGTGGAGCGTCGGAATTTCATCGCGGGAGCCGATGTAGCGGCTGACGAGGTGCGACTGGGAGACGGGGACGAAGAGGGTGCTCTTTTCAGCGAATTCTACTTTTAAAAATTCGGCTTCTTGCTTGAGGTGGTTGACCTGCTTTTCGACGCCGAGATATTTGCCGATGCCGTGGTGGAAGTGGACGACGATATCTCCGGGGCTCAGTTCGTGAAATTCAGACGCTGGGGTGTGGTAGGTGTTGCGCCATTTGGGGCGGCGGGTCCGGTAGCGATGGGTCAATTCGGCGGTGGGCAGGAGGGCGAGCTCTTCTTCGGGAAGGACAAAGCCGGACGAGAGGTAGCCCCGCTCGAAGGCAGTCTTTGAGGGGAGCGTGGAAATCTTTTCCTTCAGCGAGCGCTCTTCCGATTCGGTGGGAGAAATGATCCGCAGGGTGAGAGTGGACTTGGCAAAGCGGGAGAGGCCCAAGAGAATTTCATCGGCGGTGCCTGCGGCTTTATTTTCATAGGGAGAAAAGAAGTCGACGATCTCGATGAAGGGGTGCTGCCAACGCTGGGTGTGGATCTCTTTGTTGAAGATGTTGAAGGAGAGGGGTTGCAGGGGAGTTTTTCCGGAGTAGAATGCGCGGCCTGTTTTTTTATGCATGGAGACATCGGAGAGGAGTTCTACCTTTTCTTTGGAGAAATAGATTTTTTGCAAGGGATCGATGGCGGCAAAAAATTCTTCCATTGGCATTTTGAGCGAGACATAGTGATCTTCCAATGCGGCGAGATCGTCGAAGATGACGAGGGTTTCAGGGCTTAGGAAGGAGAGGAGAGAGGCGTCGACATTGGTTTCCTTTGCGGGGCAGAGAAATAGGGAGGAAGCTTTGGCAATCGACTTTTGTCCGATCGGATCGTAGGTGCGGATCTGGTCGATCGTGTCGCCAAAAAAGTCGATCCGGTACGGATCTGGGGAGGCGAGGGGAAAGATGTCGATGATGCCGCCGCGCACAGCAAATTCTCCTTTGTCGGCAGCGACGGCATTTCTGCGGTAACCGAGCTCAATGAGGCGATTGGGCAGAGCGGAAAAAGAAACCTCGTCGCCCACCTTCCAGATGAGGCACTTGGAGGCGAGCACGTGTTTGGAGACGGTCTTTTGGAGAACTGCTTGTAAAGATGCCGTCACGATATGCGGACCTTTGGTTTTGGCAAGGGCGTACAAAATCTCAAACCGCTTTCCCACGATGTCAGGGCTCGGCGCGATCTCTTCGGTGGGAAGGGTTTCCCAGGAAGGAAAATCGAGAATGGTCTGCGTGCTAAAATATCCAAAATCGTCAAAGAGGCGAGGATCCTGCGTGATGAGGAGGATGTTTTTTTTGGTAGCGGAAAGCGCTTGAAGAGCGAGGAGCGCCTTGGGGGCGTTCCACAGCTCTTCAATCAATAGAGAGTCGGTCTCTTGGATCAGCTTAGTAAAGGAGGCATTCACAATGTTTGAATGAGGTGTTTCGCTTGTTCAAAGGCTTGAGTAATTCCGTTGCTATTTTTTCCGCCGGCCTGCGCGCTGTCGGCTTTGCCGCCGCCGCTGCCGCCGATGGCCGGTGCGATCGCTTTCACAATATTTACCGCTTGGATCCCTTTTTGGACAAGGTCGGGGCTCACTTTAACTAGGAGCTGGCACTTATCTGCCGCCTTCATCGCGAGGATGAGGACAGAGGAGCGGAGGAGTTGCGCCAAATCTTCAGCGAGCGGCGCGAGCTCGCCCTCGCCGACATCGACAAGCGCGGCAAGCACTGGAGTGTTGTGAACCTGCTCCACCTTTTCAGAGAGCGTCTTAGCGAGATCTTTGAGCGCGCCGCGCCGCGCCATTTTCAGTTGGCTGGAGAGCTGTTTGATCTCTTCGGAGAGTTGCGCTTGGCGTTGGAGCGAGAGTTCTTCTTGGTGCCGCACAAATTCTTCGGCGGCCTTTCCGCAGAGAGCTTCGATGCGGCGCACGCCGGCGGCGATGCTGCTCTCTTTGGCGATCCTGAAATAGCCAATGGTGCCGACATGATGGGTGTGCGTGCCGCCGCAGAGTTCTTTGGAGTAGTCGATGTCGACAACGCGCACCTTGGAGCCATACTTATCACCAAAAAATTGTTTGATGTCGGGATGTTTCTGCGCTTCCTCATAGGAGAGTTCATACGATTTGACTTCTCTGTCCTCGCGGATCTTTTCATTCACGAGATCTTCGATCATCCGAAGATCTTGGGGAGAGAGCGGCTTGTGGTGGCTAAAGTCGAAACGGAGACGATCGGGCTCCACGAGCGATCCTGCCTGCTTGATGTGCTGGCCGAGCACCTTTTGCAGCGCCCAATGGAGGAGGTGGGTCGCTGTATGGTGGTTGGCGATCCGCTGGCGTCGCTCGTGATCGACGAGCGCTGTGACGGTGTCTCCCACTTTAAGCGTGCCGTTTTCGAGCGTCCCGGTGTGGACGATCACGTCGGTGTAGGGAGATTTGCAGCCGGTCACCACAAAACGGGTGTGGGGATGGAAGAGAATGCCGGTGTCGGCGACTTGCCCTCCTTTTTCGGCATAGAACGGAGTGCGGTCGAGGACGACGAGCGCCTCCCCGCCTGCCTCGAGGTGACCTACCGATTTTCCGTCCACGATGAGCGCCTTGACTGTGCTGGGCATTTCGGTTTTTTCATAGCCCATGAAAAGGTTCGGCGCATAGTCTTTGAACACGTTCTCTTCGGCCATTTGGGTGTGCGTTTGCTTAGCGGCCCTGGATTTTTCTTTTGCCTGATTTTCTAAGAGCTCATAGGCGTCTAGGTTCACTACGAGGTGGGCGTCTTTAGCGATCAAGAGGATTTCTTCGACGGGCAGTCCGTAGGTGTCTTTGAGTTTAAACGCTTCGTCGCCGGTGATCTGTTTGCCGGGACGTTTTTCTGCCTGCTCGACGATGCTAGAAAGAATATTTCCGCCGCGCTTCAGCGTGCGCAAGAAAGCCTCTTCTTCTCCGGTGAGGATTTCTGCGATGCGCGCTTCGGAGGTGACGAGCTCTTGGTAGTCGGGCCCCATCGTAGAGACAAGGCGCGGAAGAACTCTGGCGAGGAATGGCTCGTGCATGTCGAGCAGTCTTCCGTAGCGCACCGCGCGGCGCAGCAGTTTGCGCAGCACATAGCCTCGATCTACATTGCTCGGTTGGACGCCGTCGGCGATCGCAAAACTGAGCGAGCGGATATGGTCAGCGATCACGTGGAAGGCGGCCTTGTTTTCCTCGGTATATTTTTTTTCCGAGATTTGCTCCACTTCGGCAATCAGGCTGCGCAAGATATCGGTGCCAAAGACAGAGTCGACGCCCATTTTGAGGGAGATGACCCGCTCAAGGCCCGATCCGGTGTCGATCGATTGTTTGGGTAGCGGCGTCATGGAGCCGGACGCGTCGCGATTGAATTGCATGAAGACAAGGTTCCAGAACTCGAGGTAGCGTTCGCCGGTGGGATCGTCTTTTGGCGATGTGCCATTGCCATATTTTTTTCCGCGATCGAAATAGAGTTCGGAGCAGGGGCCGCAAGGACCGGTGTCTCCCATCGCCCAAAAGTTATCTTTTTCCCCCATCCGCACGATCCGTTTTTCGGGCATGTGGGCGCGCCAGAGGTCGAACGCTTCATCATCGTCGTCGAAGACCGTGATCCAGAGATCGTCCGGGGAAAATCCAAACACCTCGGTCGTCACTTCGAAGGCGTATTGAATGGCCTGTTTTTTGAAGTAATCACCGAAAGAAAAGTTGCCGAGCATTTCAAAGAAGGTCAAGTGTCTTGAGGTATGGCCGACGTTGTCGAGATCGTTGTGCTTGCCGCCGACGCGGATGCATTTTTGGGAGGTGGCTGCTTTATTGTAGCTCCTGTGGCTCTTGCCGAGGAAGACATCTTTGAACTGGTTCATTCCCGCGTTGATGAAGAGGAGTGTGGGGTCGTCGTGCGGCACAACGGGTGAAGAGGGGATTACGGCGTGCCCCTGTTTCTTAAAGAAATCTAAAAAATTTCGTCTTATTTCTTGTGATATCATAACCTTTTTCCTTGCGGGTGGTGGCGGAGGAGTATAGCAAATCGAGAATTAATGGTCGTATAAATTATTTTGTATGTTGAAGTGAGTAGGTAGTTAAACGCAAAGGCGCAAAGACGCGGGAAGAATCGCCGTTCTCTATGAATTTCCCCTCCTTTGCGTCTCCGCGTCTTTGCGTCTTTGCGTTTTAGCTGCTGTATTCACTTCAACCTGAAAAAAAAGTTCGTTGAATCTGACGCAAGCCCTGTGTTACAATGCCAGGACAACTGTTCATTTTCCTATTAAACTGGAAGGATTTTCATGGATGCGGAACTGAAAAAGCACTTAAGTAAAATAGCAGGCACCATTCGCGGGCTATCGATGGATGCTGTCGAAAAAGCGAATTCCGGCCACCCCGGACTGCCGATGGGATGCGCCGAATTTGGGGCCTATCTCTATGGAGTTTTGCTCCGCCACAATCCAAAAAATCCGAAATGGCTGAACCGCGACCGGTTCGTCCTTTCCGCGGGCCACGGCTCGATGCTCCTCTACTCGTGCCTGCATCTTTCCGGCTTCAATCTTTCTTTGGATGAGATCAAGCGGTTCCGCCAGCTCCACTCCAAAACACCCGGCCACCCGGAGCTCCACGTAACCGAAGGAGTTGAGGCGACAACGGGGCCCTTGGGACAAGGGGTTGCCAATGCTGTAGGCCAAGCTCTCGGACTTAAACTCCTGGCCGCCCGTTTCAACAGTGAAAATTTTTCTCTATTCAACAGCAAAGTGTATTGTTTGGCCGGCGACGGCTGCATGATGGAAGGAGTCTCCTCCGAGGCCTCTTCTTTTGCCGGGCATCTCGGTCTAAACAACCTGGTGCTTATTTATGATTCTAACCAGGTCACCTTGGACGGTCCGCTGCCCGAATCTTGCTCTGAAGATACCAAAGCCAGATACAAAGCCTATGGGTGGGATGTTTACGAAATCGATGGCTACGACCTCGATGCCATGGACAAAGTGTTTATGGAGATCCGGGACCATCAAAAAAAACCTTGCTTCGTCGTGATGCACACCATCATCGGCAAAGGCTCGCCGCATAAAGCGGGCACATCCAAAGTGCACGGATCGCCGCTGGGGGCCGAAGAGTTGAAAGAGACAAAAATCGCCCTCGGACTCCCCGAAGAGCCTTTTTATATTCCGCAAGCCGTCACAACATTTTTTGAAAATAAAATACCCAAAGAAATCGCTCTTGAATCTTCCTGGAACGACACGCTCCGTCTATTCCAACAGGCCCATCCTGAGCTCTACGCACAATTTGCAGCGATGCAGGCGAAGACCCTGCCCGCAGATCTCGAAGAGGCGCTCATCAAGCTCGAAGTGAAAAGTCCGATTGCCGGACGGAGCGCATCGCAAGCGGTCCTCGGTCTCCTGGGTGAAAAACTTCCCTATCTCTATGGAGGTTCTGCTGACCTCTCCTGCTCCGATCTCACACTGATGAAGCATTTGGGGATTGTGTCTGCGACCAATTTCACCGCGCGCAACATCAAGTACGGCGTCAGAGAATTTGCGATGGCCGCCGCGGCCTCCGGTCTATGGGAAACGCAGATGATCATTCCGTTTGTGGGAACCTTCCTGACCTTTTCGGACTACATGCGCAATGCGATCCGCTTAGCGGCGCTCTCCGGTGTGCATGTGATCTATCAGTTCACGCACGATTCGGTGTTCCTCGGCGAAGATGGTCCCACGCACCAGCCGGTGGAGCATTATGCTGCGCTCCGTGCGATTCCGAAGCTCCACATGATCCGCCCCGCTGATGAGTGGGAAGTGAAGATGGCGTGGATCGCCGCCCTCAAATATAAGGGCCCCACGGCCATCGTCCTCTCCCGCCAGGCGCTGCCAGACCTTCCGCAGACCCATCTTCCCTATGATCAGGGGATGGCAAAAGGAGCCTACATCATCAAAAAAGAATCGGGAGCACCCCAGTTTACCTTCTTTGCCACCGGCTCCGAAGTGACGCTCGCGCTCGATGTCGCCGGCGCACTGGAAAAACGGGGTAAGGCTTGCCGCGTGGTCTCGATGCCTTGCTGGGAACTTTTTGAAGCCCAGAGCAAAGAGTACATCGAGAGCGTGGTCGGCGGAGATCTTGGCAAACGGGTCAGCATTGAGGCGGGCGTCGCTCTCGGCTGGCACCAGTGGATTGGCAGGGATGGGATCCCGATCAGCATCGAGACATTCGGCGAATCGGCCCCGATCGGCGATCTTGCAAATGAATTCGGATTTACGGTCGATGCGATCTTAGCCCGTATTCTGAAATGAATACACTGCTGCTGAAGGCGCTCAAAGGAGAAAACGAGGAAAGGCCGCCTGTCTGGCTCATGCGCCAGGCCGGACGTTACCTTCCCGAGTATCAAGCGCTCCGAAAAAAGCACACGCTCTGGCAGCTCTTCCACGAACCTGAGCTTGCATGCCAGGTTACGCATCAACCCCTGGATATCCTGGGTGTCGACGCGGCGATTTTATTTTCTGACATTTTGGTGATCGCAGAAGCCTTTGGACTCAAGCTTCATTTTCCCGAAGGGCGCGGGCCTCTCGTTGAGCCGTGCGTCACCTCTTTGGAAGATCTAGAATTTCGGGGTGTGGAAGAGACACTTTCGTATGTCACCAAAACAATCACCTTACTAAAACCCACGTTGAACGTCCCCTTAATCGGCTTTTGCGGTGGGCCCTTCACAGTGGCCACTTACTTGATCGGCGATATGAAAAAAACGCACGCGTGGATGGCAAGGGACCCAGAGAGTTTTCATGCGCTGCTCGCCAAAATTACGCAAGCGTCGATTGCCTATCTGCGGATGCAAGAGTGCGCCGGTGTCGATGCAGTCCAAATTTTTGATTCTTGGGCCGGTACGCTGCCGCACGGGCAATTTTTAGATTTTTCCGTTAAGTATCTTAAAGAGATGGTTGCGGCCCTCTCTGTTCCTGTAATCGTGTTTTGCCGCGGGTCTAGCCATTTGGTTAAAGATCTAGTCGAGCTGGGCCCTGCGGCCATAAGTTTTGATTGGCAACGGCCGCTGCATGAAATTCGGAAAGAGGTTCCCGCTCACATCGCCGTGCAAGGGAACCTCGACCCCGAGATCTTAAAGATGGCGCCGGAGATCGTGGAAAGAGAAACGTTTGCGCTGCTGGAGTCGATGCGCGGGGACAAAGGGTTTATCGCCAATCTTGGCCATGGGGTTTTCCCCGGAACACCGGTGGAAAATGTAAAATTATTTGTTTCCTTAATAAAATCTGCGGTAACTTGTATTAATCACTTGCAAATAGATTAATTTTCATGTTAAAACACCCCCGTTTAAAGAACTCGAAAAGGGAGGAAATAGATGAGCGCAGGTATAGGAAGTTTAGGTAACTATGAATATAAATATTTTGAAGTCAAAGCTGATTTTATAGAAGGGAAGACAGATAAGGATATTAGCGCGCTTGCAATCAAGTCCGCTAAGGAAGGGCATTTTGCCGAAGCGGGAGCACTCCTCAGAAACGTTAAGGATCAAACTCAGAAACATGCCACTATGGGGACAGTCATTGATATGATTGAAAAACTCAATGCCACCCAAGACCCGAAAGAGTCTAATCAGACCAAAGCCTACGACGGAATGCACCAATTCTTGGATAATCTAGTCGTGATTGATCCAGATGAGGGTGAGTTAAGGTATCACCTTTCAGAAGTGGCTGGACGTTAAGCTATCGTGAACCAGGGCGTATGTGCGCAGTAGGGGATCTAACTACCTATGTGAACGGTGCGCTCACCGCAATCCTGCCCCTTTAGGGCTTGTCATTACCCACTTTTTTTTCTTAAAATTTTTGGATGTCAACGCAAAGACGCGGAGACGCAAAGACGCAAAGGAGAAAGAGTTGTGAAGTACGAGAAGATTGTCGCCCTTTTGTGAACGAAGTTCACGCCTCCAAGGAAAGAAATGTTTTTTAAGAAAGCAATCATGTAACAGAAATCCAGCTCATTTTCCTGCTTTCTTAAAAAAACATTTCTTTCCCTGGAGGTATGCTCCGCAAAAAGGGCGATCCCTCTATTTTTCCCGCGTCTCCGCGGCTTTGCGGCTTTGCGTTGAACTGTTGAATTCACATCAGTCCCTAAATCTATGCCAAAACCTTTAATGTCCTATGCAAGAAAAAAAGTGGGTAATGACAAGCCCTTTAGGGGCGGGCTCAAGGGGCTGTCTTATGGCAAGAATCCTTAAACCATCGGAGAATCTCCTCCCTTTGAGGGAGTAGTTCTTCAATATTTATTATAAAAAATTATAACCGTCTAAAAACCAATTAGATAAGCACGACCAAAAAGCGATAGGTCGTATTTTGGTCGCGACTAAAATACGATGTGTCTTCTTTTAGTCGGATTTTGCGGTCCCAAAATTACCATTTCACAAGGGGAGGCAGGGAGCACAAGATCGCCTCCGGATTTCCTCCGGATGCAAAGCCAAACTGCGTGCCCCGGTCATAGAGCAGGTTAAACTCGACATAATGGGCCCGCATTTTCAGCTGCACCTCTCGCTCTTCAGGCGTGTAGGGCTGGTTGACGCGCCGCCGATAAATCGGAAGGATGGTTTGGAGAAATGTGCTGCCCACCCGCTTCCACATTTGAAGATCGCTTGCAAAATCGCCGCTGTTGAAGTGGTCAAAAAAGATGCCGCCGACACCCCGCTCTTTTTTCCAGTGGGGGATAAAAAAATAGTCCTTGGCGTTGCTCGAAAATTCCACATACCGCTCCTCTCCTAGCGCCTCTTTGGCCACCTTGTGAAAATGCTCGGTGTCTTCCGGGTAGGGAAATCCCATCGGCGTCAGATCGTACCCGCCGCCAAACCAGTGCATGTCGTTGGTTTCAATGTAGCGTAGGTTCATGTGCACCGTGGGCGCATGAGGATTTTGCATGTGGGTGATGAGGCTGATCCCTGTTGCAAAGAAGGGGCCGGTGCCATCTTTCATCGGAAAATTGTCGCCGGCAATCCCCGACCAATTCACCGCCGCCTTCTCAAAGAACTGTCCGCGCATGACCCCCATTTCGCCGCCACCGGTTCCATTATGGTAGCTCCAGGGAGTCCTCTCAAAGCAGGCATAGTTCTCATAGCCGCCAAAGGCAGTCAGGATCTCCTCGCGCAATGTTTTTAAAAAGGCGATGATTTCTTCTCGTTGTTCCATTACTATCCTTCCTATGAGTAGGCACGTTTGTATTTTAGGAGCCGGTATTTCAGGGTTGTCTCTAGCGTGGCAGCTCTCCAAAAATAACAAGTTTACACCACTCACGATTTTAGAACGAACGGCAAGAGCCGGCGGATGGATTCAGACTGAGCGGGGAGACTTTTTATTTGAGCGCGGGCCCCGCACATTCCGCGTGAAGGAGAGCTCCCGTTTCCTTGAACTTTCTAAGGAGCTGGGCCTCGAAAATTCTCTGATCGTCGCCAATACCGCAGCGAAAAAGCGTTATATCGTTAGAGGGGGGGGGCTAAAAAAAGTTCCGATGCACCTTCTCGTTCCGGCACTGCTCAAAGAATGGCGCGTGCCTCCTTTGGAAGAAGAGGAAACCATCTACGACTTTGCCGTGCGGCGGTTCAACTCTAGGATCGCTTCTCTTTTTTTTGATCCGATGACGCTGGGCATTTATGCGGGCGACATCCGCGAGCTGTCGATGAGCGCCTGCTTCCCTGCGCTCAAAAAGTGGGAACTGGAGTATGGCTCGCTCACAAAAGCGCTCCTAAAAAAGAAGACAGTGAAAACCTCGATGGTCTCTTTCAAAGAGGGCGCTCAGACGCTCGTCGATGCGCTCGCTGCGAAGCTGCCGATCCATTACAATCAAGAAGTCTTGCAACTCCGTTTCACAGACCAAGGTGTAGAAGTGATTACAGCCACCGATTCCTTTGTCGCAGACCATCTCTTTACTTCTTTACCGCCTCCCACGATGGCCGCGCTTTTTAAGCCATTAGACGCAGAAATTTCTGCTTTGTTCGGACAGATCGCGATGCGAGGGCTTTCGGTGGTGAATGTGGGCTATCGGGAACGGCAACTTCCTGTGAAAGGTTTTGGATATCTCGTGCCGACACAGGAAAAAGAAGAAATCTTGGGTGTGGTTTTCGACTCCGATATTTTTCCTGTTCAGCCCTACACGCGGTTGACGGTCATGGTGAAAGAAGGAGTGTCAGATCCCGAAAGAGCGGCGCTTGGCGCTTTAAAAAAACACCTGCACCTCACGGGAACGCCGGATGTGATTGCTGTGCATAAAGCGGCAGGCGCCATTCCTCAATACCGCCTTGGCCATCAAGCGCTGATTGCTGCATTGGAGAAAAAAATCGAGGAGCGATTTCCCCGCCTCACTCTCCTAGGTAATTATCTGCGGGGCGCGTCGGTGGAGGATTGCTTAGGCGTAGCTAAAGAGGCAATTACAAAACTCGCTCTGTAGACAAAGGTTCTGTTTTTGCTTCTGAACAAACTATCTCCACCTCTGTAGTATACTCTTCAATAATCCAACTTTTAACAATTTCGAAATGATCAGGATCCTCTTCTGAATTTTTTGATTTCGATAACGTTAGCTTGTCGCAGACAATGGCTCCATTTTTTGGCTCTACGACCAGCCTAATATTACCGATTACAACGTGTTTTGCCTCGAGCGTCAGTTTCAGAGGCGCATAGATGCGTGTAGGGGTGGTTTGCATTTCCGGTTCCCCTAAGTTAATAATGTTTTGTGCCATCATTTGAATTCTGGGTGCTGCAAGACAGGCGGGAGCCTTGTGAGTGATTGCATTACCAGCTGTGAGGGAAAGACGCATGCTCGAACCCATAAATCCATTATTGGTGAAAGCGTCGTCAACGCATCGGGCGCATAAATATTTACCATACGCTACATCTTCTTTGGAGTACTCGCCCATTAACTGAGCAATAGGGTTTACATGCGATGTTGTCATAAAAATCTCATTATTAAATTGTTCTGGCTTATTTTAATAAGACGGATATTTAAAATCAATTTGTAAATAATTATTGCGCAGGCGAGTCAATTATTATTTTGAACCGGCAAAATGTTCGGTTGTCGTGAGAGTTTCGATGAGTTCGCGGAGATGGTCCGGTGTGTGCAAGATACCCAACGCAAACACCAGGGTCGGCCCATAGCGGAGCGCGAGGATATTTGCGGAAAAAAGTCTTTGCCTTAAGTCTTCGGCTTCTTCTTCAGCTTTGAAATGGATAGAGATGCGGTGGGAACCTGTAGAGCCTGTCAAAAATCCGATCTCTTGCAGCTGGTGGCGCAGGTAGTGAGAGCGCTGTTCTAAGCGCCTCCGCTCGCCTTCCATCTGCGGTACGAGTTCGAGTGCGGCATCGATAGCGCCGAGGGTTGCCGGCGGCGGCGTCAAAGGAGCCCACGTGGAACTCTGCGTGAGGGATTTTTTTATCGCCTCGCTGCAGGCGAGATAACCCCCGCTCGATCCGCAGCCGCCTGCAAATGTTCCTAAGATGAGATCGACCCCAGGGTGATGAGCGGCGAGGCCCATCCCTTGCACGCCGAGCATTCCGAGTGCATAGGAGTCGTCCACGCAGAGCATCGTATGGGGATGTTTAGAAATGTCCAGAGAATTGAAAACGCCTGTTTTGGAGAGCGATTCGACAAACAGATGGGAGGGGCACGATGCCGTGAGCAGATGAAGGGCATCGGCCTTCGTCGCAAACAATAGGCAGGTTTGTGTTCCTAAAAGGCGGGCGAGTTTTTCTTCGAGCTGCCGCTGGCAGTCTGAGTAGCCCTCAGGGTATGAGGCGGACAATTCTCCGACGCCATACTGAAGAATGTACTTCATCGCATTTTTTTTCAGTTCGGAGTTGTGTCCCAGGCACAGGGCATCGCTCGAACAAAAGTTGAGCATTTTTTGATCATTATAAAGAATGTAAGGCTCTTCTAAGGGGATGATATGGGGCTGCATCGATTTCTCCATTTCTAGAGATATCTCACATAAAAAGAATTTTAGCGCAAGCCTAATGAAGGATGTGTGGTGTTTGCCAAAAGATCGCCAAACACATAGCCCTCTTTTTTGAGAGCGTGGGTATGGGGATCATTTTTTTCTAAGGTGTAGATGAGTTTTTGCGAACCGTAGGCGATGAGGAGGTGGCGCTGATGCGGGGTTTCAAAGAGAGTGTCCCACGGAAAGAGTGTGGAGCCTTTGAAGAAGAGGACGCTCCCTTTTTTTTGCGGAAAGGGGACGGGCGATTCTGTGTCGCAGAGCTTAATGAGAAAGCCGCACACGATCGATTGGAAGCAACTGACGCCCTGCAAACTGTACGAGTGGTTGAAGATCGCTGCCCCTTGCGCTCCGGTGCGGATATATTCATCGTAGGCCAGGCGCAGGCGCGGGGCATGGAGGGTAGAAAAGGCGAGGTCGACAAAGCGCTGGTGCATGACGATCTTTTTGATGAGCGCATCTTCTCTCCATAAATTGCGTCCCGCAAGAAAGAGATTTTTTGCCGTTTGATAGTCCAGCTTCGCGGGTGTGCAGACCATTCTTTTCGCCAGAAGCTCTTCGGTTTTCATTGCGAGATCGTCGATCTCTTTTGGAGAGAGCAGTTCTTCGAATTCGATCATCCCTTGCTTGGAGAAATAGTCTTGGTGTTCGGAAGAGGTGGTATAGCGCATTAGATTTCCTTAATTCGCCGCAAAGCTTCTTGGGCGTTCTCGGCAGTGGTGAATGTTGAGAGGCGCACATAGCCTTCTCCGTGCGGGCCAAACCCTTTGCCGGGAATGGAGATGAGGTTGCAGCGCGTGAGCAGCAGATCGAAAAATTCCCAAGAGGTGAATCCTTGGGGCGTCTTCCACCAAATGTAGGGCGCGTCGACGCCGCCGGCGCTTGTGTAGCCTAGCTCTTGCAGCCCGGAGCGTAACGTATGCGCCTGTGCCAAATACGAGGCGACCTGAGCTCGTGTTTCTTTTCTTCCCTGAGGAGAGAAGACCGCTTCGGCTCCCCTCTGGATGGGGTAGGCGACCCCGTTGAATTTTGTCGACTGGCGGCGGCCCCACAGAGCGTGGAGGGGGCCTTTGGGGAGGACCGTGTAGGCGCAGCGGAGGCCGGTAAACCCCGCCGACTTAGAAAAGCTGCGGAACTCGATCGCCACCTCTTTGGCACCGTCAATTTCAAAAATTGTTTTGGGAACGTCAGGAGAGCTGATGAACGCTTCATAGGCGTTATCGTAAAGAAGGACAGCCCCTGTTTTTTTCGCCCAGTCGACCCACATTCTCATATCGTCCCGGGTCATCGCCACGCCCGTCGGGTTGTTCGGGGAGCAGAGATAGACAAGATCGCAGTGCTGATCGGGCAGCTGGGGAATAAACCGATTTTCCTGTGTGCAGGGCAAAGAGAGGATTTTATCGCCCCGCCCCGCCATGATGTTGGTGTCCAGATAGACCGGGTAAGTGGGGTCGGTGATGCCGACGGTGCAGTGGACAGAAAAAAGTTCTTGAATGTTTGCCGCATCGCTGTTGGCGCCATCGGAGACAAAAATTTCTTCAGGGCCGATGCCCACGTGGGCAAGCTCGTGTGCGGCAATCGCCTCGCGTAGGAACAGATACCCCTCGGCCGGGGCGTAGCCTTTGGTGGTTTGGCCCATTTCTTCCACGGCTTTGCAGACGGCCGACACGATGGAAGGGGCGAGGGGCAGAGCCACATCGCCGATGCCTAAGTTGATCACCGCCCGGGCGAGGTTTTTGGCCTTCAGCTCGTCCAATTTCCGCTCAATAATGGGGAAGATATATTCGCGCTTAAGTTCCTGATAATGGGGATTTGTTTTCATTGGGTAAAAGGTACATGTTTACTATTAAATAAACAAGCTTTATCCTAAGGGCTATGAGCCATTTAGAATCGCTGATCAAACAAATTCCTACCATCGAGGAGTGCCTCGGCTATACATTTAGTGATAAAAATCTTCTTGCATTGGCCTTTGTACACCGCTCTTTTTTCAATGAGCACCGGGATTCAGTGAAGGAGCACAATGAGCGCATTGAATTTTTAGGCGACTCTGTTTTGGGGCTCATCGTGTCAGACTATCTCTACAACCAACTCCCAAATCACCCCGAGGGGCAGCTCTCCTTGCTCCGCTCCAAAATCGTCGAGGCGCCTGCGTGCATGCTGTATGTTCTCAAGCTCGGCATCGCTTCCCATATGCTTTTAGGGAAGGGCGAACGGATGAACGAGGGGCGAGGAAGAGAGACGATCTTGGCCGATCTTTTTGAAGCGCTAGTGGGCGCCGTCTATGTCGATGGTGGGATGGAAGAAGCGCGCCGTTTCTTTTTGGGTAACTTTTCCAATGATATCGACCAAATGATCGCGCAGCCGACACGGAATTGGAAGGCGGAGCTGCAAGACTATTCTCAAAAGAAGCATCAAAAGCCCCCGATTTATAAAGTGATCAAGGAAGAGGGGCCCGATCACGGCAAAGAATTTCATATTGTTGTCCTCATCGATGAAGAGGAGATGGGAGAAGGGAAAGGACCGTCCAAAAAACTTGCTGAGCAAGCGGCAGCCGAAGATGCATTGAGGAAAATCCATGGTTAAACAAAAGAGCGTCTGGTGCTGCAAAGAATGCGGCCAAAAACATGTCAAGTGGGCCGGCAGCTGTTCTGCTTGCAAACAGTGGAACACGCTTGAGGAAGAGGTCGAAGTTCAAGACAAACAACGCCGGTTTGAGTCGATGGTGCGCGAAATGGCCCAGCCGATGCGTGTGAAAGAAGTCAACCCTGCAGAATTTCCCCGGATCTCGACAAAGATCCAAGAGTTTGACCGCCTTCTCGGAGGCGGACTTGTCGCCGGATCGCTCACGCTGATCGGCGGGGACCCCGGGATCGGCAAATCGACCATGATGCTCCAAATTTCTCATGCGCTCGCCGAACAGGGGCTGATCGTTCTCTATGTCTGCGGCGAAGAATCGGTCGAACAAACCTCGCTCCGCGCCCGCAGGCTGAAAGCGACGAGCGATCATCTCTTTTTGCTCAGCGAAACGCTTTTTTCCAATATCAAGATCCACATCGACCGCCTCAAACCCGATATTTTGATCGTCGATTCGGTGCAGATTGTCTACAAAGGAGATCTCCCCTCTGCGCCCGGATCGGTCACTCAAGTGCGCGAGATTGCCACCGAATGCATGTATATTTCTAAAGGCCTCGGGATTTCCACATTCCTCATCGGCCATGTGACGAAATCAGGAGAAATCGCAGGACCTCGCGTCTTAGAGCACATCGTCGACACGGTGCTAGATTTTGAAGGAGACAGGCAGCACGGCTACCGGATCATGCGCGCCGTGAAAAATCGTTTCGGCCCCACCGACGATGTCGCCCTATTCCAGATGGGCGCAGAGGGTCTTACCGAGGTCACCAACCCTTCAGAGATTTTTCTGGAAGAGCGCGTGAAAGAGGTCTCCGGGTCTGTCGTGATCCCGACGATCGAGGGAACGCGCGCGATCTTGATTGAAGTGCAGGCGCTCGTCGCCGCCTCGGCCTTTCCCACCTCTTCACGCAGATCGACGGGCCTCGATCCCAATCGGCTGGGACTGCTCCTTGCTGTCTTGGAAAAGCGGATGGGTTATCAGCTGCACCATTGCGATGTGTTCGTTTCTGTGGCGGGGGGCATGAAGATTGTCGAGCCGGCGATCGATCTCGGGATCCTCATGGCGATTGCTTCTTCATTTTGCAACAAGCCGATCCATCATGAAACAGTCGTTTTGGGTGAAGTGGGACTGGGCGGAGAAGTGCGCAGCGTGCCAAGAGTGGAGAGCCGGATCAAAGAGGCCATCCACATGGGCTTCCGGCAGTGCATTCTGCCCAAGCGGAACCTCAAAGGGCTACCCAAAGCGCTGACGGAAAAGATCGCGTTGACCGGGATTGATCTCGTCGAAGATGCGATCCATGCGCTGATCCGGTAACAGTCCTTGTAAGAATTTCTCAACGCAAAGACGCCAACATACTTTTACGCATAAGTTTTCCTTGTTACGTTTTCAGGTTGAAGGAGTATGGCAATTGAAGAACTCCTTCCCTTCCCAATTCTGGAGTGCGGTTTACGCACTCCAAAATTAGGAACCCTCCTGAAGGAAGGAGATTCTCCGACGGTCAAGGCGGCGGGGCGCTTTACAGCGCCTTCCGCCCCTGAATTTATAGCCCGCCTTGACCCGGCCCTAAAGGGCCAGGATTGCGGCGAGCGCGCCGTTCAACGCAAAGGCGCAAAGGCGCGGAGACGCAAAGAAGAGAGACATCCGATCTATCAGTCTTCATTGCGTCTTTGCGCCTTTGCGTTTAACTGTCCTAATCACTCTAAGTCGTTAGTCATATAACGCTGCAAGAAAAACTTATGCGTAAAAGTATGTTGGCATCTAGGCGTTGCTATTTTATGAATTTCAGTTTGCGCTGGTTAAAGGGTCATAATCAGCGCGAAATGACTTTTTTTCTCAGTTTGCGCTGGTTAAAGGGCTATATTCAGCGCGAAAATGCTTTTTTTCTCAGTTTGCGCTGAGTATAGGGTTATATTCAGCGCAAAGTGGATTTTACGAGCTGTTTTGAAGAGAGTTTTTCGGATTTTCACCACCGAGAGCACCGAGAAAGAGAGAGAGACAAGCTCCCCTCGCTAAGGTGTTGTCATGATATCCAACTTTTGGCTATGATTGGGGCTGCGCTGAGACTGCGTCATCCACGTAGGCTTAGTCGCGCCGAGAGGCGCGACTGACTCAGCGTCTTTTTTAACAAATAACATCTATATGGTTTGTGGTCTTGCAAAGTGGAACACCATCGAAAGTGCTTGCAAGATGCCCAATCTCTTCTATTGCAGGCGCAGCTAACGCTTCTTTAGACGGTTGCGGGGATGATCCCTTCCCAATCGCGGACGTAATCGAGGATGACTTGCGAGGAGGCGCCGGAGCGGAAGAGTTTCTGTGCCTTGGGCTGGCTGCTGAGGTGCGCGAGCTTGGCAAGCAGGTGGAGGTGCCGCTTGTCGGAGGTCGCGAAGAGAAAAAAGAGGGTGTGGACGGGCTCGCCGTCGAGAGCGCCGTAGGCGATCGGTTTTTCTGGGAACGCGATGACGACGACGTCATAGGGGCTCTGCAGAAGAAAGTCGCGGGTGTGGGGGACGGCGACACCCTGATTGAGGGCGGTCGGCATCAGATTTTCGCGGTCGAGGAGCAGCTCGGAGATCACATCGGCATCGAGGTTTAAACGGCCGGCGATCTGCTTCATGCTGGTGCGGATCACCTCTTCCTTGGTAGAGCCGGGAACGGAATAGAGGATACCCCCTTTATTGATTGCGCGGTAGAGGCCGAATTGCTGCTGCCCTTGCTTAGGTTCTTCATCGAACCGTTCTCCGACGGGATAGAGGAGGGTTTCGGGCTTGAGTTTGCAATCGAGCATCCACTTCTCAATTTCGATGCGGCTAAAGCGGTATTGATGGTTGATGCGATAGGCCGGGATCTTCCCATCGTTCAACCATCTGCGGATCGTTACCTCAGAGACTCTTAATAATTCTGCAACATCTTTAATCTTTAAGTCCATAATCCTACCTTATAACGAGATAAACCCAACCAATACACACGTAGGGCGCAGACTCATTCTTGCGATTAGCGCATTTTATTGCTACTGTTATTTTATTTAACAGCCTTCGAAGAGGGAGATGACTTGGGACTCCGAGGTGGCGGCGAGAAGTTTTTTGCGCCGCTCTTCGTCTTTGATGGCGACGGTGAGGCGGGAGAGGATTTTAAGATACTCGGTTTGGCGGTTGTCGGGGCCGCCGATCATGAAGACGAGGTGGACGGGAGCGCCATCGATGGCGTTCCACTCGATCCCTTGCCGTTTTTGGATCGCAATCGCAATGAAGAAATCGTCATACCCTTCTTGTTTGGCGTGGGGGACGGCAACGCCGATGCCGATGCCGGTGGAGACGATCTTCTCCCGTTCTAAAATGGCTTCATGGAAGAGGGCTTTGTCGCGGAGCTTGCCGGCTTTGTCAAGGGCATCGATGAGAAGCTCCAGCACGTCATCGCGCTTGTCCGCCTGCACAAACAGGACGAGCCGGGGATCTAAATAGGTTAGAATGGCCATTGCTTCTTCTCGTTTAAAGCATTTTCTTAGGTCGTCGAAGGCGGCGGCGAGCCGGCCTTTAAGTCGTTCCTGTATGGCCAAAACCGCCCTCTCCGCGTGAAGTTGTCGCTAGGCACTCTTCCCTGATATAGATCGCTTGGACTACAGGGGACAATATGAATTGGGCGATGCGCATGCCCGGTGTGACGATGAAGGGGTGTTTGCCATGATTGATCAGAATGACGCCGATCTCTCCGCGGTAGTCGGCATCGATAGTCCCTGGAGTGTTGAGCACGGTGATTTGGTGCTTGAGGGCAAGGCCGCTGCGCGGGCGCACCTGAATTTCATATCCTGAGGGGATCGCCAGGCGGATGCCCGTGGGGATGAGCTTGGAAGCGCCTGGCTCGATGATCACATCCTGCATTAGGTGGGCGCGGATGTCGGCGCCGGCGGCGTCATCCGACGCGTGGGAGGGCAGCTCGACATCGTCTTCGGCTAGAACGGGAATTTCAATCTTTTGCATAGGTTCCAATTTCTTCTACGATGGACAGTGTCATCAGTTCTTGCAAACGCTGGGGCATTTTACCGAGGGATTGCCCATACAGGATCTTGAGCTCTGAAGGGGCGTGGTAAATGCGGTCGTTGCCGGTCAAATTTTCCAAAATATTAAACAACTTAGCTTTTAGTTCATGCCGATTTACAATGCAATCAATCATTCCTTTTTCCAAAAGAAATTCTGACTTTTGGGCGCCGGGAGGAAGCTTTTGGCCAATGGTCTGCTCGACGACGCGGGGTCCAGCAAAGGCGATGAGGGCATCGGGCTCTGCGATGATGACATCGCCAAGAGAGGCAAACGATGCGGTCACGCCGCCGGTTGTCGGGTTAGTCATAATTGAAATGTAAGGGAGTTTCTTTTCGTGAAGTTTAGCAAGGGCTGCGGAGGTCTTGGCCATTTGCATCAGCGAGAGAACAGACTCTTGCATCCTTGCGCCGCCGGAGGCCGACACGAGAACGACGGGAAGGTTATTTTCGAGGCCGTATTCAATGATACAAGTGAGCCTTTCTCCGACGACCGAACCCATCGAGCCGGCCATAAAACTAAAATCGAGGACACCAAGAGCAATAGGCATTCCATTCACCGTGCAGCTGCCGACGATCGCGCCCTCGTCGCGCTCCGATTTCTTTTGCGCGCCCGCGATCCGTTTGCTGTAGGCTTCCGTGTCGACGAAGTGCAAGGGATCTGTCGGTTGAAACTGCCGGAACATCTCTTTAAAGCTGCCCTCGTCGGCGAGCAGCTGGACCCGCTGCACTCCCAAGAGGCGGTAATGGTAATCGCATCTTGGGCAGCAGTGCTGATTTTTTTCTAATTCGTTGGCATGGATCAGCTCGTGGCACTGCGTGCATTTCACCCAACCACTGTATCCGTCTTTTTTTGTGGTTTTGACTTTGATGATTGGTCTACGTTTGGAAAACAAACCCATAGTAAATCCTTTGTCTCGCAATTACTTTAATTAACGTAATATAACAAATCGACTACTTTTTAGCTCGCAAATAACGTTCTTCGACGTTCTTCCAATTGACGATCTTCCAAATATTTTTTACGTACTCGGCCCGCACATTCTTATACTGCAGGTAGTAGGCGTGCTCCCAGACATCGATCCCAAGCAATGGCACCAGCCCCTGTGTGCTGAGCGGGTCTTGGTTTGCGCACGTCGTCACCTTGAAACAATCTGCCTCGGGATGATACCCGAACCAGGCCCATCCGGACCCCTGTATCCCTACCGCTGCTGCGCTCATCTTATCAATAAAATGCTGAATTGTACTATATTTTTTTTGAATGGCGTGGGCCAGCTCCCCTTTAGGATGTTCTCCGCCTCCCATGCCGATGGGGGCCAAGTTAGTCCAGAAAATACTATGATTGACGTGTCCGCCGCCGTTGAATTTGATGGCCTGGCTGAGGGCGATCATCTCCGCGACATCTCCCTTAGCTTCCGCTGCGTGATATTTTTCTACCGCCGCATTGAGATTATCGACGTAGCCCTTATGGTGTTTCGTATAATGAAGTTCCATGATTGCGGCAGAAATGACTGGCTCTAGGGCGTTGAAATCGTAAGGCAATTCGGGCAGGTGGTATGTCATAAATTCTCCTTTTTAAGGAAAACTATATACCATTAGCAGGCGCTTGTAAAGCTGCTTCAGACGTAAACGTTGAGTAACTGTCCAAACACCGTCGTATTTGAGCTGGTGCCTGAACTAAAATCGCATACCCAGACTCTTTGCAAGCAATCTACGAATGTTTCAAGGAATTGCCCGCTAGCCGGGATGGCAAGCAAAGCGAAGATTGGCATTGCAAAAATGTTGATAGCGGCCGCGCAAGCGAACAGTTGTGCGCAGGCGCCTGCTAGATTCCACCTGCAGTAATGGACGTAGCGTCTTGAAGCTGCATCGACCGCTGCTAGATTGTTAGGGAGAGAAGGTTCAATGAGAGCGGGCTTTTGTTGCATGAGTAAAGAAAGCACGGGGACAAAAGCTGTATATGCCAGAGGATTGTTCCATGAATAATCGATACCGTTTAAGTTTTGTCCGGTAATTGATGTGGTCATTGGTATGTCTCCATTTGTTAATTAAATTGTGGGTATTATAAACACGGTGGAAATAAAGTGCAAAAAGAAAAAGGTTTTGTTTGTTCTATAGGATAGAGTCAAGAAATTCTTTAGAGATAACCCCTTGAGTCACAATTTCCTTGTCTTTAGGAATTTTTCCATAGACCTCTAGAAATCCTTTGATAGTCGATGGGCTTGTAAACACGATCACATCGATTTCATCGAGGGAAGGTGGCTCCCCGGGCCGGTTCGAAACCGTATCATAAAGATCAAACAAGCAGTGGGAAATCTGCTTCTCGATTAAATAATTTTCTAGGGCTGGCCGTGATTGCGAGGAGCGTGGAAGAAACAACTGCGCGCCGCTCAAATCTAACTTTTGGAGCAAAGCGATGATCCCTTCTTGCGTTTCTTCTTGGGGGGTGAGCGCCCCGGGAAGATAGGAGGCTGTGACAGAACCAACGGCAATGAGTTGTTTCCCTTCGGTCGTTCCCCCCAGATCAAAAAAACACTGCACCCCATTTTTGCTGGTGAAGATCAGATGGGTAAAGGGGGTTAGATCGGGCAGAGGGCCTGGGTGTGGCAGAATTTTGATGACGGGGTAGTGAATAATTTTTCCAGCCCAGCGAAAGTGGGAGGGATCGGAGCCTAGATAGAGGATCGTTTTTCGTATATCGAGAGGAGAAAAAAGGCGTTGCATCTCCATATCATCCGCGCAAGCAACGATGGCCAGCTGTCCTTGAAGGGGAGCGGCTTTTCCGGGAAGTGGGATGCGGCAGCGATGAGTCAGTCCTAAACGGATCAAGGCTGCCTCTGCGACGACTACCGCGTCGAAGAGACCGGCGTCTAGCTGTTCCAATCTTTTTTCAATCGTTCCCCGAATGTCGACGCAGCGCGCCTGCGGGTAAAGGGCGCGGAGGTTATTTTCCCGCCGCTCGCACGAGGTGCCTACGGTGCCATTGGCAGGGAAGGTTTCGCCCTCGCGAACGAGGAGGGAATCTTGGGGGTCCACGCCTCGAGTGAGCGCAATCAGGGAGAGTCCTCGGGGAAGAGGGTCCGGTAAATCCTTTGCCGAATGAATGGCGATCCGGCACGTTCCGTTCAGCACAAGGGCGTCCACTTCCTTGGTGAAAAAATCAGTTTTCCCAAAAGTGCGCAGGGAGGTGGTCTGGTCTTTATCGCCTGCGGTCTCGACCCAGTGGGGATCGAAGTTTACAGAGGGGTGAAATTGTTGGAGTTCGCGCAAGACCTCATCCGCTTGAGCGCGGGAGAGCGGTGAGCCGCGAGCGCTTATGGAGATTTGTGTCTCAAGGCTCATGCAGGAGCTTCACAATCTGAGGAGTCATCATCGCTGCTGCACTGGTAGTGGTTTCTTGGATCCTTAAGATCCTTATAATAATTTGGTTGAACCACATAGCGCTTAGACGAAAGTTTTTCCAATTGGTCGGTCAGCGCCTTGACGGTAATCTCTTGACCATTTTTTGTGGCAGCAGCCTTTTCTCTTGCATCAGCCAATTCTTCATCTGTCACTTTTTCAAAGACAAATTCCCTCATTCCCTCTTCAGTGACGCTCGCCTTCTGATGGTATTTGGTTTGCACATGTTGGTACTCAGGATACCTGGCATGATCGAATCGTCTTTTCTTGACAAGTTTATATCCCGAAAGGGAAGCCGCTCTTGCAATATTGTAGACAGCTCCTTGGTAAAATCCTTCCTTTGTTGCAGGCTGAGCGAGTGCGAGGTGTACCCTGTCTTTGGGGTGTTGCATGCTGCGGCAAGCCTTGAAGAATTCCTCAAGGATCTTAGGAAGGGTTTGTACCTTGTAGCTACTCCCATCGTGAGGACCATTCCAATGAATTCTAGCAAATGTTTTTCCTCGAAACGCTTCCATTTCGTGGATTTTTGTCCCGTCAACGCCCAATTTTACCTCAACCCCCAATTTTCGAAGCGTTTCGATCTTTTGGACTGTGAGCTCACAATCTGTGCACAAGGTTTCTTGCTGGGTAGCATCTGAAGGAGAAATGTTGACGCTTCCCATCATTTCGTCCACCGCGCATTGGTTACAATAGATTTTCGGGGTTAGTTCGGTGGCAACGATGGAATGTCCTAGGGAATTTGCAGAGAGATGACCCGCTTTTGTGTCGTGTTTGCGGATTAATGCAAGCGCAAAAGAAAAATTTCCCTCTCCGATCAGGAGCCTTGTTTTGTGTTTTCCGGAACAATGAAAGGGGGGAGGGGCCGGTGGAG